>MDTA01105972.1_pt1 | contig 12982 bp, 9 predicted proteins | sample 811151 | NCBI WGS metagenome assembly MDTA01 (sample SAMN05326648, study PRJNA326480) | marine metagenome | isolation source: seawater | place: Indian Ocean: South | collected 2010 | reverse complement strand
TTCGCTCAGGCGCTTAAGAAGGAATTAACGACCTCGATCACTAACCTTTCCTCGGGAATGTATTTTACGGTGATCTTCTTCTCCTCGCGCGCGTGGAATTTAACGACGGAGGGTGATGATTATGTAGGGAACGGGTGGCACGGTCTGGGAGAGCCGCCGCACACCGGATGGTATCCAGCCAATGAGGGAGTTAAGAAGGAGGTCATCAATAAGATTAATAGGATGCCGGTTGCAGGAGGAACGATGTGGTATCCCGGCCTCAAGATGGCCATGACCATGACGCCGACACCAAGTATCGTATTTCTTCTTTCGGATGGGGAGCCTCGTGATGGAGATGAAATATCCTTTAACATGAAGCAGCTTAATCCAGGGGGAACGCCGATCGACACCATCGCTTTTGAAGTGCCTGGATCGCCTGCTGGGCGCCTTATGGAAATAGCGAAGGATACAGGTGGAAAGTTTGTCATGGTCCACAAGGGTGAACGCAAGACGGGAAGGGCCGCCGAAGCCCTCACGGATCCTAAATACGATTGAAGGGGCTTTGTGCTGTCCCGATTGGGAGCGAGCCTAGGAGTTCAGGCTGTCCAGCACTGCCGCCGCAAGAGGAAGGTCGCCCGAAACGGTAACTTTTGGGTTCGGCCGCTGATTTTCTACGAGCTTTGTGGCAATTCCGATCGCTTCCACAGCGGACACCTCATCTGTCACTTGAATGTCGCGCTCCTTTATCAGGTTGTAGGCGTCGGAAAGCATATCGAACCTAAAGGCTTGAGGAGTCTCCATTATCCAAAGATTTTCGCGGGATAGAGACTCGCTTGTGAGGCAATGGCTATCGCTTCTCTTCAGGGTTTCGGTCATGCGGCGAGCTAGCGCAGCAGCTCCCTCATCCCGGGCTGTCCGGACGACGGCATCAATTTGACCGGGCAATATAAGAGGGCGGGCTCCATCATGAACGGTAATGTATTCAGGCTTGGAGGGGAGAGCTTCCATGCCACGGATGACGGAGAGGTAGCGCTCCTCGTCCCCTTCGGTTCTGAGGACTGGCTTTCCAGTTCCAGGAGTCAGCTTTGCGAAGCGCTCCGCACTTGTGACTACCACAATCGTATCGATCTCCTCAGCCTCCATAAAGGCATCGAGGCTCCATTGCAGAACCGGCTGTCCTTTTAGCATAGACAGCATTTTGTCGAAGCCCATTCTCTGGCTTCTGCCGGCTGCGACGATAATTGCGGCACAGCTCATTATTTAGGGCAGACCATGGTTCGGTATAAGGGGTTGGTATAAAATTTGAGGAAGGAACGATCCTAGGCGAGTTGGTTCATCACTGCCTGTGAAAGGGCCTTGCCATCTGCTCTGCCAGCGGTCTTTTCCTGTAAGACTTTCATTACCTTACCCATATCTGCTCTCGAGGAGGCATTGCACTCAGTAATTGCTGCATTAACGAGTCCATCAATTTCCTCTGGTGAGAGAGGAGAGGGAAGATATTTCTCAAGAAGAGTTATCTCGGACTCTTCTTTTTGGGCTAACTCCAAGCGGCCTGCCTTATTGAACTGGTCCATGGATTCCCTGCGCTGTTTGATCTGCTTGCGGATTATGCCTACAATTTCTCCTTCCTCCAGGGTAGCATCGGCTCCTCCTTTCTCGATCGCAGCATTCTTGATCGCGCTCTTAACCGCACGGAGAGTATTGAGAGCCATACTATCCTTGGCGCGCATGGCGTTTTTCAGGTCTTCTGTGAGTCGGTTTGCAGTGTCAGCCATGGTGGGGAAGTAGAATTTTCAAGCGGTAATTTGCAAGGGTCAAGTTTTGCAAGCAGCCCCGTCCCCCGGAAGGAGGATTATAAGAAAACTTGAAACTTGAAAGAGGGGGGAAGAAGAGCCTTCTTCATGTCGTGCGTGCAGGAAGTTTCTATCTCGTCCTAGTTGGATTATCCTTGTGCGTTGCAGGAGTAGTATTTGTTGCGCTTATGTGGCGAAGTTTTGATCGAGCGTCTGACCAGAGGGCGTGGACCGAGGTGCAGTCGACGATTATTGAGTCTAGAGTTGACCAGCGTCAGATTGGATCGGAGGTAGAGGTAGAATATGGTTTTTTTGTGGCTTATGGGTATTCGTATGAAGGAGTGGCTTTCACTTCGGAGCGATACAGCCTGCGAGGTTCTCCCTGGAGTTCTTCGATGGAGAGGTCCCAGCGGCGGGTGGATCAGTTTCCTGTGGGCTCGGTAGTCACCTGTTTCGTTGATCCCGTCGACCCTGCCTTCTCGGTTCTGAAGCTTGATTCCAAAGCTCCGGGTTATTCCCTTTGGTTCCCAGCAATCTTCATCATTGGAGGCCTTGGCATGATCGTGGGTGCCATCCGGGGAGACCTCATGCTCAAGCGCTCGCAAGTGAGAAAGGACTGAGAATATCCTGTTGAGGGTGAGGTTCAGCTAGAAGTTACTTTTACGAGGAAGCCCTTGCGACGCGCAGAGGTGAGCATCCCGTGAAGCAGCCAGAGAGATGCTCCCAGAAAAAGTATGTTTGTAGTAAGAGCACATGACATCTGGCTCATAGGGAAAGTGCCAAACTCGATAACTTGTCTCATTCCTTCAAAGACGTGTGTGGAGGGCAGAGCGTGCGCGACAGGTTGCAGCCATCCCGGCAGGGCAGAAACCGGATAAAATACTGCTGAGAAGGGCTGAACCATGAAGGGTATTGCCCATGCAAGAGACTCAGCGCCGTGACCGAACCTCAGGATAAGGCTGACAGAAACGAGACCAAGAGCCCAACCGAAGAGAAGGAGGTTGAGATAAAAGGGAACCAGAGCGAGCTCGAGATTGAAGAGATTGAACTGATAGGCGACGATTGCAATCAGAGATAAAATCACTCCAGTGAAGATCACCCGGCACAATCCAACCAGAAACATTGCGCCGACGTATTCGGTGATTCTAACCGGTGCCGCAAAAATGTTCAAAAGGTTGCGGGTCCACACATCCTCAAGGAAAGAGATCGATACGCCCTGCTGTGAACGGAACAGTGCATCCCAGAGAATGATTGCCCCGATAAGATAGGTGATCGTTTCTGGAAAGTTACCAGATCCCTCGGATTGAAGATATTTTGTCAAAAATCCCCAGACGAGAAGCTGCACGAAAGGCCAGAACACGAGCTCGATGATCCGCACCGGGTGACGGGTGTAGAGCCAGAAATAGCGCAGGGCGATTGAGCCAAGGATGCGAAAGTTCATGCAGTCGGATCTGTGGCTGTTGATCGCCACCTGATGACGATCTTGTAAGCCACGCAAAGGGTGGATTTGAAATTCAGGCCAGAATCTCCTTTACGACCCGGGCCTCTTCTACACCGGTGAGCCGTTGGTCCAATCCTTGGTAGCGGAAGGTAAGCTTCTCGTGGTTAATGCCAAGCTGGTTCAGGATCGTCGCATTCAGATCACGGATATGAACTGGATCCTCCAGAATGTTATAGGAGTAATCATCGGTCTTACCATGCTCGTAGCCCCGCTTGATGCCCGCTCCGGCCATCCACGTAGTGAAGCAGCGGCCATGGTGGTCACGACCGTGATTATCTTTTGTCAGCTTTCCCTGTGAGTATATCGTCCGGCCGAATTCGCCACCACAGATCACAAGGGTATCATCGAACATGCCTCGCTCCTTCAGGTCCTTGATCAATCCCGCACATGGTTGATCGATATCCTCACACTGCTGGCGCAGTTTTGAGGGCAGGCTGCCATGCTGATCCCAGCCGCGATGAAAGAGCTGCTGGAAACGTACTCCTTTCTCGGCCATGCGCCTCGCCAGCAGGCAATTACGTGCAAAGCTTCCGGGCTTCTCCACGTCAGGGCCATAAAGGTCTTTTACGTGTTGGGGTTCGTTGGAAATATCCATCAACTCTGGCACTTCGGCCTGCATCCGGAAAGCCATCTCGTACTGCTCAATCCGTGACTGAGTTTCCGGGTCGGCGAACCTCTTGAATGTCTCGCTGTTAAGATCCTTAAGGCCATCAAGCATCCCGCGACGCGCATCTCGATCGATGCCCGGGGGGTTGTTCAGGTAAAGTACTGGCTCTCCGTTACTTCGTAATTTCACTCCCTGATGACTGGAAGGAAGAAAACCGCTCCCCCATAATCTGTCATAGAGAGCCTGTAGTTGCCCGCGCCCACGAGAGATCATGACAATATACGCTGGCATGTTCTCATTCACGCTACCTAGTCCATAACTCAGCCATGATCCCATGCTTGGCTTACCCTGCTGCTGAACCCCGGTATTGATGAAAGTGATCGCAGGATCATGATTGACCGCCTCAGTATTCATGGTCTTGATTATCGTGATATCATCCACGACGCTCGCAGTATGAGGCAGGAGGTCCTTGTTGACCCAGGTTCCATGCTTGCCGAAGCGCTCAAACTCAAACATGGGAGCCACGCAGGGAAAGGACTTCTGCCCGCTCGTCATGCCGGTTATACGCTGACCCTGGCGAATAGAATCAGGCAATTCCTTACCATGGATTTCCCGTAATGCCGGCTTATAGTCAAAGGTGTCAATGTGCGATGGCCCGCCCGGGAAAAACAGGTAAATGGCACGCTTTGCCTTGGGAGCAAAGTTTGGGAATCCCGGTAAACCATCAGCCGCCTCTGCGGAACCAAAGATACCCGGGTTCCAGAGACTGCTCAGGGCAGCGGCGCCCATGCCGTGTCCGGTATGTAACAAAAATCGACGCCGTGTTGGATCGTAATGCATTTCTTGCTGGTGTTTAATACTTAAAGGATTACCCGCGTGTCAGGGTTTCATCCATATTCAGGAGGAGCTGTCCAACCACCATCCAGGCGGCATGCTCGACGGCATCAATTGTCTCATCGCGGGCGACTTCGCCAACGGCGAGAAACTCTTTCGCTTTATTGGGGTTATCCCGGAATCTTTCTAACTGATCATCAAGGACTCTCTCAATCACCTTAACCTCGGGTTCGCTTGCGGGGCGGGACAAGGCCAGTTTGAATCCATAGTCTATCCTTGAGGCCGTGTCGTTACCTCCCTCCTTGATCAACCTCTGGCCGAGAGAACGAGCGGCCTCAACAAATTGCGGGTCGTTCAGGGTAACGAGAGCCTGAAGTGGCGTATTGGTAATGGGCCGTTGAATCATGCATTTTTCGCGCGTGGGAGCATCAAAGATTAACATGTTTGGCATCGGCGCAGATCGCTTCCAATAGGTATACATCGAGCGGCGATAAAGCTTCTCACCATTGTCTCGTTTATACCTTAGGCCCCCATTGAGAGACACTTCGTTCCAGATATTGGGTGGTTGGTATGGCTTGACGCTTGGTCCGCCAATCCTTTCTACCAGCAGGCCAGAAAGGTCCAATGCCGTGTCACGAATAAACTCACCCTGCAGACGAAAACGTGGGGACCTCGCAAGCAGGATATTCTCGGGGTCAACCCGGGCCAACTGCGGCGTTAAACGGGACGTCTGGCGGTAGGTTGCTGAAAGAACTATCTGTTTTATCATACGTTTGACATCCCAGCCACTCTCCACAAAATCCACGGCCAGCCAGTCGAGCAACTCCGGATGACTGGGCGGACTCCCCTGATTTCCAAAATCATCAACCGATTTTGTCAATCCGCGTCCGAAAAGCAGCGCCCAGTAGCGGTTAACCGCAACCCGGGCAGTGAGCGGGTTTGAGCCCGAGGTAAGCCACTTCGCCAACCCGAGTCGGTTGGAAGGGGCTCCCTGTGGAAGTGGTGGCAGCGCGGCCGGAACCCCCGGATGGACTACGGCATCAGGTCCATCCTTGATTGGCTGGTCATAGGCGCCACGATCGAGAATATAGGTCTTACGAGTCTTGTTGGCCGCATTGTCCTGCATCACCATCACACTGGTGCCTTTCTGGCTCTTAATCCCGGCTTCCTCCGCCAGAAGCTTGCTGTGTAGTGAAATCAGTTTCTGGTATGCCTTGTCCTCGGTGGATAAAAAGTAATCGAGCAAAACTGCTTCCTGCTCTTTCGTACGGCTTGCAGCAGCAGTAGCGAGGATTGCCTTGATCGGATCCTCACCCAGTCGCTGAATCTGCTTTTCCGAAAGGTCCCGGTTGTAGATTCGCAATTCATCGACTTCACCAATGTAATTTCCCTTGCCTGATCGACTGCCGATTTTAAAGGGTGTCTGCGTTGCGATAGTATCCTTGAGTGAATCCTGCTCCACCTTGTTGCCCGAGAGCTTACCATCGATAAAAATCTTAACGCCTGCGGCCTTGGATGAACCGTCATAAGTAACGGCCACATGGTGCCATTTGTCTGCCGTGAGAGATTCTGCCGACATCACTTTGAGGGCATTTCCTGGCCAGCTATTGACAATATGTGTGCCCACCGTGCGATTCTGGATCCAAAAATCATAGCCTCGGAAAGCCTGGCCTTCGTCTATACGTGCAATCACTGCACCGCTACCGTTGTTCGGAACCTTTAACCATGCGGCAAAGGTAAAGGGCTGGTCGCGTTCCCGAGCCGGCCAAGAATCGAAAGAAACCGCACTCTTTCCATCAAATCGGATCCCCCCGTGGGCACCACGCTTTGCGGGATACACCTTACCGCCGATGTGTCCGACTCCTCCACCTACACTAGCCTTGATTTGTTTCCCTCCACGCTCATCTAATGGAAAGAAATGGGCCAGGCCGGCCGGCTCAGGAAAGGTGTCTCCTGCGGACTGTTCTGCGACGTGCAGCCACTTGACGTATTCCGACATCGCTGCCTGTTTATAGTCGCTCATCTGTTTGTCACTGGCATCGATTGCTTTACGTAACTCAGCCAACTTTCTCGCCTGTTCGCGGGGTGGCACATTGACGACAGGCGCCTGATTACCTCCTCGTGTTTGCATTCCCGGGTCGGTGGTATTGTTGAAGTAGGCAAACATCTGATAGTATTCCCGTTGGGTAATCGGGTCATATTTGTGGTCGTGACACTGGGCGCACTCCATCGTTAGTCCCATCCATACGTTGGCGGTGGTTTTGACCCGGTCGACGACGTATTCTACCCTTAATTCCTCAGCGAAGGCGCCACCCTCATCGGAGGTAGCATGATTGCGGTTAAACCCGGAGGCAACACGTTGACTAACAGTCGCATCAGGAAACAGGTCGCCAGCCAGTTGCTCGGTGGTAAACTGGTCAAAGGGCATGTTGGAGTTGTAGGCGTCGATTACCCATTCACGCCACGCCCACATATCGCGCGGGCCATCCGCGTGCATTACCGAAGAGTCTCCATAGCGTGCCGCATCCATCCATGCCAGGGCCATTCGTTCACCATATCGTTTCGTGCCGAGAAGACGATCGACCACCTTCTCATAGGCCTGAGCAGACTTGTCATTCACAAATGCTTCAACGTCGGAAGGTGCCGGGGGCAGACCTGTCAGGTCGTAGGTCACTCTGCGGATCAGAGTGCGACGGTCCGCCTCTTCTGATTGTTCAAGGCCTGCCTTTGCTAGCCCACCCAAGATAAATGAATCCACGGGGTTATTGACCCGCTGACTTTGCGTTTTAGTCGGGGCTACCTTAGCCTTTGCCGGCGGGAGGAAAGCCCAATGCTCCTTGTATTCTGCTCCAGAGAGAATCCATTGCTTTAGCAGTGCTTTCTGTTCCGTATTCAATGCCCTGTGAGAGTTGGGCGGCGGCATCACCTCATCCTCATCCTCTGAGGTGATCCGGTATAAGAACTCACTTTCGGCGAGTTTCTCCGGATTAATCGCTCTGATTCCTTTGTTCAGTTTGATCGCTCCTTCGCGAGTATCGAGTCGAAGATCAGCCTTACGGTCGGCTGCATCTGGCCCATGACAAAGGAAGCAATTACTCGATAGAATCGGACGGATGTCGCGGTTGAAGTCGATCGCATCTGCTGCTGTGAGTAGTGGACTTGCGCAGATGATAAAAAGGAGCGAAATATGCTTGGGCATGAGCGTGGATTTTGAAGGTGCTGAATTCCGGCGGTGTTGCCTAGGTCATGATATCCTCGATCACGTGGCCATGGACGTCGGTTAGACGGTAGTCACGTCCAGAGTAGCGATAGGTGAGTTTCTCGTGATCCAACCCCATAAGGTGAAGAATGGTCGCCTGAAGGTCATGGACGTGCACGCGCTTGTCGACAGCCGTGAGGCCAAATTCATCGGTTGAGCCATAACTCATGCCACCTTTCACTCCGCCACCGGCCATCCAGACGGTATATCCGTAGTGATCGTGATCTCGTCCCTTTTTGCCCTCTGAGGTGGGGGCTCGTCCAAACTCGCCGCCCCAGACCACGAGAGTTTCATCAAGTAATCCACGGGACTTCAGGTCCTTGATGAGGGCTGCAATACCCTGATCGCAGGCATCTGCGAGAGCCTTGTGTCCGCCTGGGATATCTCCATGTCCGGTATCCCACGCGATATCGTATCCGCTGATGGAGTGAGAAAGTTGGACACAGCGAACTCCTCGTTCCACCAGACGACGGGCGATCAGGCATCCCTTGGCATATTCCGTGTCCCCGTAAAGGTTGCGGGTTGCTGCCGATTCCTTCTCGATATCGAAGACATCCGGAACCGAAAACTGCATCCGAAAGGCCATCTCCATGGCTTCAATTCCAGCCTCAAGTCCTTTGTCGCGCTCTCGGCGCTCGAGATGCATCCTGTTGAGTTTGGTAAGGAGGTCGGCCTGCTTCCGTTGCTCTGTTCGGGAAAGATTGCTGTTCTTCAGATTACGCATTGCGGCATCTGGTGTCATCTGCTCGATGTTCACGTAAGCGCCTGCGTAGGCTCCGGGCAGGAACGAATTTCCCCAGTTGGCAAGTTTACCGCGAGGTTGTGCGCGCGGGGACATTGCTACAAAGCCGGGGAGGTCTTCATTTTCACTTCCGAGTCCGTAGACGAGCCAGGATCCCATGCTTGGTCGATTGGGCTGAAGTGAACCGACATTAGACATCAGGATTGCTCCAGCATGTTCCGGAATGTCCGTATGCATCGAATGGACAAAGCAGAGATCATCAACGACCTCGCCGACCTTGGGGAAAATATCGCTGACCCATTTTCCGCACTCGCCATATTGCTTAAAGCCAAAGTAGGAAGGGGCGAGTCCGCCCTTGGTGTTGCGGAGGGACTTGCGATCTACGAGTTGGGGCCTCTGGCCAGCATACTTTGCAAGAGCCGGTTTGTAGTCGAACGTATCGACTTGAGATGGGCCGCCAGGCATAAAGAGTTGAATGACGTGCTTGGCCCTCGGTGCAAAGTGGGGAGCTTTGGGGGCGAGAGGACTCGGCTCCGCCACCGAGGCGGTGGCAGCTCCAGCCCTACCCGATCCGGCCTGCTGAAGGACCCCCGCGAGACCAAGAGTGCCGAATCCCGCTCCCATCTTCCGTAGAGCCTCGCGCCGGGAGAGCTGGCCATTGTGCAGGGTGGCAAGGGCCTTACGGTAAGCGGCTTCGTGTTCTTGGAATTTCATTAGTCAAGACGCCATTGCGATACTTGTTCAGCATCTTTCATATCAGAGAAAAATCCAGTTTCTTTGCAGGATTAAACTCTACCTGCCGGTCGGGGTGGGCGGCAAGGCAGAGAATGTCACCCGATGCGCCTAGCTTACTTTGCGCTTCCCTGAATTTTTACGTTTTTCGTGTCTGAGATTTCTGTTTCAGCCGGTAAGCCAACATCCATTTATATGCTTGTCTGATGCCCATGTAGTCGCCCAGGTAAACACAGTCCATCAGAGGAGGAGTGAGTTTGGCCACGCGCGAAAACCGGTTGCTATCAAGAGCTGATCCGTAGATGTTGCACTCTATCCACCTGCGTCATGGGAGAGCGGGTAGCGGGGTGGTGGCTCTGGCCTCGTCTGGGAGAGGCTTTGCCTTTAAAGTGAACTCATTCTACCTGCATGAATTCATGGGTTCCGAGGAGAACCTGCGCATATCGAGCCCACGCTTTCTCATTATCTCCTGCTTCAGAGAGATAGTTCAGCCCTGCTTGCTTCTCGCTTGGCTCTGGTCGCCGCTGAAACAGGATCGAGTAAGCGAGATCAAGTCGAGTCGCGTCATCAGGCGCTGACTGTCGCAAGCGTTGAGCGAGGCTTTCCGAACGGGCAATCATAAAGGGACTGTTGAGGATAAACAGGTATTGCTGAGGAACTGTGCTTTCCGTGCGTGCTGCGCTGGAGGAGCGCGGAGCGGGAAAGTCGAAAATTCGAAGAAATTCTTCCGAAATCGATCGATCGAAGTTCCTGCTGATTTTTCCGTAGATCGTTCGGCGGGTGCTTTGGAGGACATGCTCGTCCGGAGCCCCGCCTACTTTTGAATCAAGGTCTCCGCTGACGGCGAGGAGGCTGTCTCTCCAGGCCTCGATATCAAGCCGTCGGGGGTTCATGCGCCAGAGAAGGCGGTTGTCTCCATCCTTGGCGAAGGATTCGGCAGCATAGGTTGTACTTTGCTGCCAGGTGCTCGACAGCATGATCTCGCGGTGCAATTTTTTCATAGACCAACCAGTTTCAATGAAGGTGGCAGCCAGCCAGTCGAGCAGGGCCGGATGGGTTGGTTTTTGTCCGATCACACCGAAGTTGCTGGGAGAACGGACCAAGGCACGGCCAAAGTGCTGAAGCCATATCCGGTTTACCATTACCCGGGCCGTGAGAGGGTTACGAGGGTCGGCAACAGCCTCTGCCAATTGTCTGCGGCCTGACCCATCGGTAAAGTGAGGACGTTCAGGCCCCGCCACGATTTCAAGAAATTTGCGGGGAGCAACCGGTCCCTTTTTTCGCAGGTCTCCCCGAATCGCTATGTGCATATCTCCACTGCCTGATTCGCCGAGTCCATGTGCACTTGCGGGTTTGGGGGGAAGAGCGGATTTAATCTTATCGAGTTGGTTTCGCAGGACCTTCAGCTCCTGAGACGCAGATTCGGAGAGCTTGGACTCGACGTCCTTACGCGATACTTTCAGTTCCTGGGATTTTTGTTCGAGAAATTCGTGTATAACTTTTTCCTGAGCCTTTATCCCGGCTTGGATCGTAGTGAAGACATTGCGCTCCGCCTCGCTGGCGACTGGGATATCCCGAGTCTTCGAGTTCCGGAAAATGCCCGCGATCGCATAATAATCAGCGGCAGTGATGGGGTCGAATTTATGGTCATGACAGCGTGCGCAGGCTGCAGTGAGAGCGAGGAAGGCGCGCGAAAATGTATCAACCCTGTCTGCGAGGGTTTCTGCCTCAGCCTGAGCTTTGGATTCAGGATCTCCACCGTCCGAGGTGTAGGTTGGGCCTACCGCGAAAAAGCCGGTCGCCAAGGCATGTCCTTCACCGAGAAGGTCTCCTGCAATCTGGTGTTTTACAAATTGATCGTATGGAAGGTCAGAGTTGAAGGCATTGACTACCCAGTCGCGGTAGCGCCATGCGTTGGGCAGAGGCTTGCTGTCCTGGGATGCTCCCATTCCGTCACTGTAGCGGGCCACGTCGAGCCAATGTCTACCCCAGCGCTCCCCGTAATGCGGAGATTCAAGCAGTCGGTCAATTACCCGGGCAAAAGCGCCGGGGGCCGTATCTTCAATGAATGCCTCGACCTCTTTGGGGTTGGGGGGGAGTCCCGTAAGGGTGAAGTAAGCGCGCCGGATGAGCGTACGCCTGTCGGCGGGGGGGGCGGGCCGCACACCGCTACCCTCCATCCGGGCAAGGATGAAAGAGTCAATCGGGCTAAGAAGATTTCTATCTGTAGATTGCACTGGAGGTTTGGGCTTGTTCAGAGGTCGGAAAGCCCAGTGCTCCCTGCGAAACTTTTCAAAATCGTATGAAGCATCCTTTGTGGCAACCTTGCTGCCGTCTTCTGGAAGGGGAGATCCCAAGGCAATCCAAGTCGCGAGGTAGTTCACCGCTGTTTCAGGCAGTTTCTTTTTTGGAGGCATTTCAAGGTCCTCGACCTGGTAGCGAACCACCTTGATGAGCAGACTTTCGTCGGGTTTTCCCGGAACGAGCAGGGCCCCACTGTCTCCACCACTGAGAATCCCCGCTTTGCTGTCGAGATAGAGCGATCCCTTCAGCTTCGAGGCCTTACTCGAATGGCATTCGTAGCAATGAGTGACGAGAATCGGCCTGACGTGATTTTCGAAATAGTGAATGCCCTCCTCGGTTGGAGGGGCGGCTCTAAGTAAGCTGCCAGCAAGAACGCCAACGGCCGCAAGGACAGCAAGCCTTGAGATAAAGCCGCTAGAGGAACGAAGCATTGGTTGTAATCTTCAGGCCGGACCAAGTCCCAACGACGGGCTACTTATTCCAAGGTGCCCGCTCAAGGGAGTCACGGTATTTCATTGCTGCCTCAGTACGAGATCGAACGTGTAGCTTCTCATAGATGTGCTTGAGGTGAACGCGAACAGTTTCGACGCTGATCGAGAGTTCAGCGGCAATTTCCTTGTTTGCAAGACCTCGGGCGACAAGTTGCACGATTTCAGTTTCACGCTTGGAGAGATTAAAGGCCTGACTTGCCTCGCTACTTGCGGGGCGATGAAAGGCTTCGACGACGAGCCGAGCGATCTCGGCTGACATTGGCGCCCCTCCTGCGCGAACTTCGAAGATCGCACGACAAAGATCATCGGGCGAAGCATTCTTGAGGAGATAGCCGGAGGCCCCTGCCTGCAGGGCATCGAAAATCTTCTTATCATCGTCGTGCACGGTGAGCATGATCACGTCGATGTCGGGGTGAGTGCCCTTTACCTGTATTGTTGCTTCGATTCCAGACATCCCCGGCAGGCTGATGTCCATCAGTATGACATCAGGTCCACCGTTCTCGATGGCCTTCAAACCATCCTCGGCGTTTTCCCAGACACCGAAAGTTTCGATGCCGTCCATGGCGTCGACGATCTTTCGAACAAGTTTTCCGAGCGCTGGAGTGTCTTCAATGACGGCGACCTTGATGGGTTCTCGATTAACGGTTGGCATAACGGGAAGGGGAAGGGGAAGGGTCGCCCCGGAGAGGAATCAGTTCAACGCAAAACCACCGGTATTTCCGGGAAATTGGAGATAGAGG
>MDTA01048240.1_pt1 | contig 12982 bp, 9 predicted proteins | sample 811151 | NCBI WGS metagenome assembly MDTA01 (sample SAMN05326648, study PRJNA326480) | marine metagenome | isolation source: seawater | place: Indian Ocean: South | collected 2010 | reverse complement strand
CAGATTCAGTCAGAGAAAGAAGGGAAATTTCTGGAAGGGTTAACGGCACAGAATTAACCATTTCTGGTACGGCATCTTGGAGGATACATGCTGGATGGGAAGTCGTATCTGAACAATTCCTACCAGAACCAAGAATCGAAGAGCCAAAATTCAATATTGTGGACGGCTCTGTTTGGGAGATTGATGACAAAGAGAATAACCCAATTAAGACTACCGACGAAACAAAACCTCCTCGGAGATATACAGAAAGCTCAATTGTAAAAAAGATGAAATCAGCAGGAATAGGAAGGCCCTCCACATATGTCAGTACTGTCCAGAAACTCTCAGATAGAAAGTACGTATCCAACGATGGCGGGTCCCTCAGTCCAACTGAGAATGGGATGGTTTTGTGGACAGAGGTAGCACCAATCTACAATAACCAAGATGAAGAAAATAAACTATTCTCATCGGAGTTCACTGCAGATATGGAGAAGCGTCTTGACATGGTTGGGGAAGGGGATATTTCTGGTTCAGAGATGTGGGAATCATTCAGAAAATCTTTCAAAACTGCTCACGATAATGCATTGGAGGTCAGAAGAAGTAGACCCACCCCGAAACAAATATGGGCAATAGAAAACAGAATTGTTCATCTACCAGAAGGGAAAAAGAGTGATTTATTGGGCGGGAAGGAAATTTCTGATCTCACCGGCAGTGAGGCAAGTGAGTTAATTGAGAAATTAATTGCAACCGAAGGCGATAATGGCGGTCCAAAACCTAGTGAGAAACAAATTAATTACCTGACATCACTGATCGATAAATCGAATATGTCTGAAGATGAGGCGTTAAAATTAGTCGATGCAACAGATATCTCAGATTTAATAGGAGGGAGGAACGGAACGGCAAGTGTGCTCATAGGACTCATGAAGGAAGTCAATGAGTCACTCCCTGCTTCAGAGCCACAAATTGAACTCATAAAGAATATGGCTGAGAAGCAAGGGCTTCCAATGAGAGATGTTTTGGCCATGGCAGAATTGGCAGATGAGTCCGATATCACCAAATCCGAAGCCAGTAAAATAATATCCAAACTGAAATCGATGAATAAGAGAAAGAAAAGAAAATAGGGGGATTAGGATGAATGTCCAAACTCAGGTTGAAGAGTTCTACGATGTGATAATTATTGGTGCTGGCCCAGTTGGGGGATACCTAGGCTGGAAATTCAGAGAATTGGGACACACCGTATTGATCGTGGAGGAGCACTCCGAAATAGGAAGGCCATTCCAATGTGCAGGCTTGGTGAATCCTGGTGCTATGGAAAGAGTTCCGATGAATGACACTATACTAACTCCAATATGGGGTGCGAGGATAAACAGTCCATACGGCACCACTGTGGATATTGGATCTCCTGAAAGAATTCGTACTTGGTCGGTTTGTAGGAAGAAATTTGATGAGGGTGTTGTCCGCCTTGCTGTAGAATCGGGAGTCGACATTATACTGGATTCTAAGCCCACAAAACTAGACATTGAGCATGATTTTGCAGAGGTATCAATCAACGTCGCGGGTGAAATATGTCAGGTTAGGTGTGCTTTAGTGTGTGGATGTGATGGAGCACATTCGTGGGTAAGAAGAACCATGAAAATGGGAAGGCCGAAGGAGATGATGATTGGTTACCAAGTTGAAGTTACAGGTTATAACGGTTCATCTGGACAACTAGATATGTTTACTGGAAATGATATTGCTCCAGGATATTTTGCCTGGGCTATACCCTCGGGGGAAACTACTCGGATCGGTATGTGGAGTAGGGCTGATTTACTATCCGGAAAATCTTGCGAGATGATGGTTGATAGCCTTATGAATTCTTCAATTTGGAAGCAGAGATTCGAAAATTGCAACGTTGTTGGAAGATTTGGGGGGCCCGTTCCAAGTGGCCTGCTAAAGTATCCGATGCGGGAGAGGGTAGCGCTATTCGGAGATGCATCTGGTGCTTGTAAACCGACTACCGGAGGAGGTATAGGTACTGGGTTTGATCAAGTTGATTTACTAACTCCGATTTTGTCTGAATGCATAAATCATGGCGATCTAGGCGAAGTTAAAATGAAGAGTTTAGTCAAGATCCTAGGGCCAATGAGAAAGAAATTGAACAGAGCTAGGGCCCTTAGAGACGCATTCCTCACAGAGGTCACAGATGAAGAACTTGAAAGAGTATTCAAAGTCTGGTCGAGGCCGGAAGTTACCCAGATTATCAATGAATCAGGCGAAATAGACAACCCAATACCACTTGGCCTACGCCTGCTCAGAGAAGTGCCAGAATTTAGGTCATTAGCCACGAAAGCGGCATCTGCAGTAATTTGGAGTTAGTATGTATAGGTCAGTGCAAAGAGTAAGATATCCCCCTTTCGATCATGAAAATAGTGACCCCAGGGGCATACCACTAGTGGAGGTCATACTAGAATCGGAAAATCCTCCACCCCCTTACTTTAAACTTGGAAACGACGATTCATGGGTATTGGAATGGAGGGAAGAAAGCGAAAACGACTCTTCACTTCCATTGATTACAAAAGAAGTAACCTACACGACCTTACCATTCTTAATGAGGACCAGGAATGGATGGTATATTGAGCCTGATCCGCTACATAAAATAGCAAGGAAATCGATATATCCTGGAGTATTCACATTAGTTGTTGCTCTAATGCTTCATGCACTTGAGCCAGCACTAATCAATTTGGAATTCATGCCAGAGTTCATATTCACGCCAATCAGCATTGGGCCACTTGACTATCCATTAATGCTGATGATTGCATTTCCAGTATTTATTGTACCAATAATTTTACGTGTTTTCGCAAACATCAAGGACATCAGAAGACAGAATGAATACATTTCAAATCCTCTTTCTAACCCAGAGATCAAAATTACGGATGTAAACACTGAATATATTGAGATATCAAATATCAATTTACCCAAAGGGGTGACGGCTGAAAGGGCCAGAGTTCAGGTTGGTGCAGCCATACCTGAGAGGGAGGTCATTTTGAGGTCTTCCGGAAGAAGAAAAATCGGGCAGCCTCCACCAGGAATGTCCACTGAATTACCAGATAAGAGGATATCTACCGCAGATGAGCATGGTACTGGTGTGGGTGAATCATTACCAATGACAGTAGGTAGGGGGAGATTGTTGCTACTGGAACCCATGAGAGTTCAGGATTATGGCCCCTGGAAAAATATAGGGCAACTACCAATGAAAATTTCCGGGCCATCAAATCAGTGGCCAGGTACCATATATTCCGCAATGATAGCAATCCATTGGGAGATTGTTATTGAGGGGGTAAAGGATGATGGGTCAAAAATGAAATGGGTGAGGCCAATAACTGTAGATTTTCCAGCAACAAGAACTGGGTTCGAAATTCTTCCTGTCAGAAGTGGGAGGTCGGAATCTTAATTTCGTTGTACTGGTGGTGGAGAGTGCATTATTTCATCGACAATGAGCTCAGTCTCCAGTAGATTATATTCAGAGTCCCTTTTTCTTGGCCTATAACCAGATCTTAGGATAATCCTTTGGAGCTCTTTCTCGCTAGCCTTCGTCTTGCTAGTTCCGGATGCTGAGACGACATTTTCCTCCATCATAGTCGATCCTGCATCATCTGCACCTGCCGACAGGGCAAGCTGTGCTATCTCCATGCCCATTGTGGGCCAAGAGGCCTGAATGTGATTAATATTATCAAAAAATATTCTGGAAATTGCTACGTGTCTGATATATTCAGAGGATGTTGCGCCTAGCTTTGTCCTATTCTCGCCCTTATTTCTGAAGCCGAATGCGTTATTCTCTAACTGCACAGGCCAAGATATGAAAGAGGTGAAACCTACGTTCCCATTAGCTAAAGCATCATCTTGGGCGTTTCTGATTAGATCCATGTGTTTAACCCTGTCAGAAAAATCTTCACCAAAACCTATTACATTGGTTGCAGAAGTAATTAATCCAAGTTCTTGAGCCTCGCGCATTACCCTTATCCAGTTAGAGGATGATCCTTTTTTTGGAGATATATCAAGTCTTACATCGTCAACTAACATCTCGGCACCACCACCCGGTAGGCCATGCATTCCGGATTCTTTCAATTTAGTCAGGACCTCTTTTGTGGATAATTCACATATCTCTGCTATTCCTTCAATTTCTATGGGTGAAAAACAATCCAAGTGTATATTTGGATGAGTCTGATTTAGCTGGGAAAGGATATCAGTATACCAAGACAATTGCAGTTCAGGATTAACTCCACCTTGCATTAGGATTCTGGAGCCCCCAATCTCTTCTAATTCGCTTACACGCGCGCTGATTTCTTCAAATGTCTGTGTATATGCTTCGGAATGATTCGGGGGCCTGTAGAAGGAACAGAATTGACAATTGATCGTGCAGGCATTAGTGTAGTTGATGTTCCTGTCAACCAGATACGTTACCTCATTTCCTGGTACGATAGATGACCTCCTTGATGATGCTACATGCATCAAATCACTCAAATCAGCTTTTTCGTATAATAAAATCGCTTCCTCAACTGTAATTCTCGGAGGTTTATCCATCGTTTGGGCTCGTAATATATCTAATACGGACATTTACAGTGCACTTCCAACGATTGATTCTATTTCATCGATTGTCTTGGGGCATCCGTCGGTAAGTACCAAGGGACCATCCTCTGTTATCAAAACGTCATCCTCTATCCTGATTCCTATTCCGGAATATTTCTTCGGAATATCGATGTCCTCCCTCCATGAGGCAAAGTACAGTCCCGGTTCCACTGTTACAATCATACCTGGTAAAAGTACAGGGCCCGCCTTTCCACCCTGCCTCCCACCACCTACATCATGAACATCTAAGCCTAGCATATGGCCAGTACCATGCATGAAAAATTTTCGAAACTCTCCATCCATATTCTCACCTAAGGCTTCTTCCAGAGAGCAATTTAGTATCCCGAGATCTATTAACCCTCTCGATATTACCTCAGAAGCCGCTCTGTGCATGCAATCCCATGCGGATCCAGATTGACAGGCTTGAATTGCAGAAATTTGTGCTTCAAGTACTAATTCGTATATTTCTCTTTGATCATTCGTAAACTTACCGTTAACCGGCCAAGTCCTCGTAATATCTGATGCATAACCGCTGACTTCGCAACCAGCATCGACCAATACCAAGTCATTATCCTTTATACAAACTGAATTTGAATTATAATGTAAGATTGTAGCATTGTCCCCTCCCCCTACTATTGGATTGTAGCTGTTAACGGACCTGTTTAGTGTGAAGTGATTCTCAATAGAGGCTTGAATTTCCCATTCGCCTATATTTGGCCTAGTAATTGACATTGCAGATATGTGGGCATCAGATGCAATCGACGCTGCAGATTTCATAAGTTCAATCTCAGCTGTGGATTTTATTGTCCTCATTTCATCTATATGAGGTAATGGATCCAAAATATCTCCTTCCCATAGTTTGTCCACTAGAACGTCCGTTTCTAGATTGATGCCCTTGAAAAGATACAGATTTGAGATTTCTTTGAGATTATCTTCCATTATTGATTCGAAGTCTGTAATTGCAAAGGCCTGATTTATTGGCCATCCATTCTGTGCACCCTCGACTCCAACAATTCTTCCTTCCCATATCTCTGATTCAGTATCTCTAGGCTTCACAAAAAGAGCCACATCGGTATTGCCAGAAATTTTTCTTAAAACAAGAGTAGAATCTGGCTCTTCCCAGCCAGATAGATACATCAGATAAGAGTTAGCCCTGTAGGGATACTTAGTGTCGTTAGATCTAATTGAGGGGACATTATTGGGGAGAATAACGATTGAGTCCATGGGAAGTTTGTCAATAAATTCCTCTTGGCGTCTTTCGTACTCACTGTGTTCAAAAACTGGACCTCCCATGTTTGTCACCTATCATACAACTACTTAGTGGTGAGGGTAATTTTCTTAATTATGATTCGTTCCATTTCGGAATCTCCATGTCGTCGTTTCGCCTTCTTGAATAAATGAGTGAGCTGATAAAAAATAACGTAGAGAGCATGAGTACAATTATCGGCAATTGAATTGAGCTTTCAGTATTTACACGGGAAAGCTCTACCGTTATTGAGGAGTACTCTTCATCGTCATCAATCACATCAAGTGTAAGAAGGATTGTGTGATTATTATTCCCTTCAGGCCATAGCAAGGTCCTTTCACAACCTTCATAAATTGTCTTGTAATTTACTTTCCACACGCACCTTAGTCCCTCAACATCATTAGAAGTATCCAGTGATTGTGTTGCATCTAAATTCCATTCTGGCAAGTCCGATAATTGTACTTTATCCCCATCAGAAAATGATTCTCCAGAGATTGAAAGCTTAGCCAATGGTGGTTGGTTGGCTATAGAAAATTCATGAACATTCTGATCTATCATACCTTGACCATCTACAACTATAAGAGACAAGATGTACTCCCCAGAAGTTGAGTCTTCTACAACAAAGAAACTCGAATCTGTCCCCTCAGAACTGTCAACAATATAGTTTCCAGCGGGGCCAGTTTTGATCAGAGACCATATGTAGCTCAAGCTATCTTTACCCCAGAATGGATCATATGAATCCCCAGCGTCAAAAATTAGGTCTCCATCGCCTTCTTGAGAGCTTTTAGGCCCTTCAATAGAAGCCACAGGATTGGAATTATCCACTAGTGCTTTTGTGCAGTAATTTATGGATGGCTCATCCACGCTGGTAGAGTTTAATGAATACCATAGGGAGTACCATCCGTCGACTAGACTCGATATATCGATAGACGCGGAGAAATATCCGTCCAAAGACAAATATTCGGTAATAGAAGTATTTGTATTGGTATTCAATAGCGAACGATCCGGTTGGCTCGAACAACGCCCTGTAGATGAGAGTTCATTGGATATTGAAATTGAGGCAGGAACTGGCTCTCCTGAAGGAGATGAAGCCCAGCCGGAAACATCCAGTTTTGAAGATAAGCGGTCTACCTCATTATCTAGCGTTATTCCTGGACTATCGGAATCACCAACAAAAAATGCTAGAGATCTAATCGATTGGTGGATTCCAGAGGTTACCATTACGGTCAAGTAACAGGCACAGACATTAGCATCTCCGGTTCCATTAACGAAACCATCCATGAAGTTGGAAATGTTCCAGGACCACCTGGAAAGTCCATCATCTTGACTTGAAAAAATTTCTTCTACGTACAACTCCAATGGCTGCGTAATTGCAGAGAGTTCTCCTGAGATCAAAAGCTCAGAAACGTACCACACTGTGGAATCGGGCAAAACACTTGAAACAATAAATCCAGATAATGTAGAATTTTCATCGACAAATATACCATTAAAATCATTGAAGCCAATTATTGGGGGATCTGATATGTCCGAGTAATATTCGCCCTCACCATCTACCAATATCACTGTAGGAGATTGGGAACTAAATATTAGCATTAACAGAAATGTCAATGCAATACCCCTTTTCATGAACCATGGCGCATTGCTCCTTGTTTTGAACTTCTGGTTGTATTGATTATCTATCCGAAATTCGTAATTTCCATGAAAGCTCTTCCAGCCAAAGTTGCAATGTGTCTCTATCAACAAACTCTTGGCTTGCTTTTGCAGATAGCACACACTCGCAGGCGGCCGCAGATAGCGCTGCTGCATCCACTACATTTAGTCCATTTCCTAATGCCGCGGCGAGAGCGGTGGCTGCTGCATCGTTCAGACCTATTTGTTGCCTTGGTGCGTCTGCCCTGCATGGGAAAAATACCTTTGTTCCATCTGATGAATGCAATGTAACGCCATTGACCCCCCCCAGTACAAGTAGAGCCCCCCAGGAGTAGGTCTCGATCAGAAGAGAAGCGGCCTCATCCAAGGAGTCAGTCATGAGTCTCTTTTTTTGTAACTCCAAACCTCTTATGCCAAAAATTACTATGTCAGCTCCGCTGCTTCTAGATAATCCGGTAAGTTTCGGATCGACTATACAGGGAATTCCTAATTTCTTTGCCGATGAAATAAGCAAATCAGACCCTTGTTCAGAGATAACTCCTTTGTCATAATCAGAAATGACCAGAGCTTGACTTGAAGATAATGAGCCCAAGGCAGAATCAGTGAGAGCCTCACTGATTCTTGGATCTAAATCTTCAAGTGGTCCTCTATCAGCTTGTAGGAGAACTTGGCTTTGGTCTAGCAGATTCTCCCTGCTTCCATAAAACCGAATTTTTGTTAGTGTTTTTCTGTCCTCTACCCTGATTATTCCATCTGTTAGAATACCCTCGGAAGAGAGGGTTTCGATTATCAAATCCCCCTCATCGTCGTCCCCAACGGAACTATAGAAATCGACATTAAGGCCCATGGAAAATAGACCTCTGGCGATGTGTGCTGCAGCTCCAGGAGACTCCTCAGAATTTGTCACTCTCAACACTGGAACAGGGGCCGTTGAATTAAGGTTATTCGAGTAACCATGATGATATCTATCAAGCATTACATCGCCGATTAGAGTCACCCTGGTGCCCTCTACTTCCTGTAATAATCTAATTAGTGACCGTAGCGAGTCTCCTTCATTGTAATCCGACACAATAATACGAGTAGGTGGAGGGAAATGATATTTCTGGACCGAGGAGATGAAAATGTAGTGCCTTTAGGGTCTGTTATGGAGGGCGATAACGGGACTTGGTACTTTGATGGAAAGTCAGCAGATAGGCTATGGCACAAGTCTGCATTAGGCATAACAGTAAAAGGAGGAGGTATTAATCTCACGTCCGTAGAGATGTTATTCTGTATTAATCATAGAAATATTGAGCCTCCAAGTGAGGATTTTATGCGGACTGCTTTAGATGATGACCCCAAGTTGGTTATGGAAAACGCAGTTATGGAGGCTTTGAGAACACCGGGAAACAAAATTGTTCTAAAAAGCAATCTAGATTCAATTGGAATAAGACATAGTGAAAAATCGTGGGGGCTGAGGTGGAGATCCGACGAGCATCCATCTAAGGACCCAGCCGAGTCTGAGATTAGATGGTATACAGCTGAAGAAGAATTTGACCAGAACGACTTAATTGATTGGGTGGCCGAAGTAGAGAGTTTTGGGAGAATTGCAGAGGCATTAGTAGTTGATGAGGAGCTATCAGTAGTGACATACAATCTTTCAACCGCAGATCCAACTGGAAGTCTAAATCCCCCAACTATTGATGACTTCTTGAAAGTCTCTAGGTACGACTATACTGAGACAATTACTGGGGGTGCTTTTTTCACCTCAAAAACTAATTGGCCCCTCGAGGCTTTAGGCGTACCTACGCAAGGTGGTCGACAGATTGACTGGGTTGAAAGGGAATTGGTCCATTTTTTTGGTGATTCATCAAAACAGTTTCAGATAGAGAATTACTCGACTGGCCTAACTAACCCAGAGTTAGGGATGACGATGACAGCTAGTTTATTGCTAGATTTGCTAAAAAGGGGATTAAATATACGGTCTGGTTTCAAGTATGGGACAACTTGGAGGTGTTACTCAGGATCAGTAGGGAGGGATCACGCGCCATGGCTGATTAATGATCCGGAGGATGAGCAAAAAAAGGTCGGAGTATGGTCTAAGGCATGCTTAACTTCCAGACTTGCATCAGGAGTGAACAAAAATTGGATTTGCCCTGTGGATAAAGGTCTTGGAGATTGGTCTTACCTTAGAATCTCTCGCCCACCTGCGGATTCTAGGTGGAGCAATCCTAGGTAAAATCTCTGTTTTTGCCCGTTAATATGCTAAATGCCAGAAGAATAGAAATTACCAGAATTCCATTTGATGGCTGTGAAATCCAGCCCAATAGGCCATCTCCTGTGAATGGAGATTCAGCGACTAACGTAATGTTTATCCTCTGCTCCACGGAAAATTCATCTTGAAGCACTATTTCTCCTCTTGCGTACATACCAGGGGTTAGCAACCCATTTGGCTCGATCTTCAGTATGATTTCATCCCCCGGGTTAAAGGCGCCCTGAGTTGCAGAGAATGCAATTCTATCTACTGCTCCCTCAAGTGCGATATCATAGTTCCTTTCGCCGTAGCCATGTGTATTTATCGGTATTTGGAGGGTTGAATCTTGATTCCATGGAATAACGTGTGATGTCTCTTTTGTAACAATTCTGTGGCCTATCTTCTGCCACTCTATTCTTATGTCCTCAGGATTCTTGTCTTTACAACCCATGTTCCCTGTTATTACCCCTAAATCGCCAGATGCATCAGAGCCTCTAATTATTGGGATTATAGTCTCACCAGATGGTATTTCGACCTCTATGGACTGAGGGGTAGTTAAATCGATACTAATGTTTACTAGTAAGGTACACGGATTCTCGCTAAACACACTGGCGTAGGCATTCTCCCCTTCGATTAACTGAATAGGGGACCTCGGGGTCAGTATTCTGTCAGTATGATTTTCAAGGGGCAAAAAACTTAATGTTGCCTTATCAGAATCTATCTCCTGAACTTCAATTTGCCAAGGAACTAATCTTCCTCTATTGTCCCGAATTTTGAACCCCTCGTTCCCAAATGAGTCTCCTAACTGAAATGCGTCTCCTGGACTTCCGCTGTCACGATTCCTGACTAAAGCCTGATCACCATCAGCCTCTAAGATCCTCACCCAAGGATTGTTTGGGTCTTTGTTGACCGTATTTTCATCTACATTGCCATTATTTCTATCAAGGTATTCAACAATAATTCCAAAACCAGGAAGCTCAGAGTCAAATCCAATATCGGCACGATATGTTACTAAAACCGCCTCATCTGGGGCGGTTTGGATGGACGCAACACGCGTATTGTTATCTACCGAGGACATTGGATATAGATGAATATCTTGTGCAGAAGAAATATCTATTTCGGTGATTCCTAGTCCGCCGACAGTAATCAGGGTTGCAGCCCCTGGCATAGCAGGTGACATTGAATCTCCATTCCAGTTACCACTTGCCATGATATCCCAATCTCCAAGGCCATTCCAAGTGCTCGAAGGGAGGTCCGAGTGGACATCGTAAAGGTCGTAGGCACCCATCTGATGCAGCATTTCATGAACAATCGTACCAAGCCCAGATTCCATTGATGATATTGTGTAGTGTTGAATCTTCCATTTACCAATATTCACGGGATTCATAAGATTAGAGAAATGGCTCCAAATTGAATCAGATGGGCCACCGGACTCCTGAGCATTTCCTGAATGTAAGACCAAGAGCCTGTCAATTACACCGTCTCCATTGATGTCCCACTGCGAGAGATCCATACCACTAAGTAAGTCCGAGGCGGATTTCTCAACTAACTTATCCACCCCACTACCATCATTTCCCACATCACGCTCGCTTTGGGAATCCGCTCCCCAATAGGACTCCTCAAACTCAGAGGTCCATACTTCATCGGATATCGTGACTTCTAGATTTGAGACACCACCAGAGAGTTGAGAAATATATTCCTCTGCTGATCCAGGACCTGATAACAGAGATTCTGTCTCGGATAGGGAATGTGGCATGGAGGGAAATGCCACCCTTATCACTAGCCAGTGTTCATCCTCTTGCAGGCCAACTAGATTTTGGTTATCATCCGAGCCGTCGAAGTTGTATGTTGTGTTTACTAAATCAGGATTTAGATTGACCCATAATCCCCCAAATAGTATGAGTGTGGCGATGGCCACTTTGAATGATCTCACGAAGGTGCCTGCTATGCGTGACCTTTCAATGCAGTGATATCTTGGATGATTTAGTTCATATTTCCTGCAAGGGGAATGGATCTCGCAAAAAGGTCGGAGGCGTAAATTATTACAAATGCCAGAGTGATCCTCAAACCCTCAAATACTGATGGAATCATGATAATAAAAAGGCCAAATGAGATTATGATTATTCTAGGTCTTAGCCAAGTATAGATCCCATCTACCTCACCAATAATTCTGGATAAAATGAGTGATGTCGTAAGGATGAATGAGATAGTTGCCATCAATGTTAATCCCAAGGCTAAATTGACGATTTCAAATAGGTCATATTTTACACTAATATTTTCTATTTGAGATAGCCCGTTTGCATATTTCACCATATACGGTACTCCCCATGCCCAGATTAGGAATATTGAGAACGGTAACAACAAAGAGTTTGCAATTAATACTATTTTGACTGGAAACAACTCGTTTGGATATAGCCCTGGTTTGGAGAACCTGTATAACATTACTGAAAAAAGGGGGAAAGCTGTGATTATTCCCATCATTATTGAAAAGGACCACTTGACCTCTATCCAATTAAACGGAGAATAGATAGATAATTGGTCTATGTTATCTGCTATATTGAATAGATTTACCCAATCCGTTAACAACTGAGGTGAAACTATAGACCAACCTATTGCTGATATTGAAGCAAATAATATTGTATTTTTCACAAGCGAATAAAGTTCTTGGAGGTGATTTTCCATTGGCTTTGGTTCGAGATTGATCAGTTGTTCTGTCATCTAAAGCCGATCCTTGACGTCTGGGTCCTTCCTTGCAGCCAATATTGTCCTGTATACTCCGTAGGCGAACAAAGCGCTTGCCAGAAACGCACATCCTATTAGGAAGTCGGTCAGATCGGTCATCTTTGTCCCCTCTTTGACTACTGCAGGTGGAGGGAAGTAAATCGGAGTGTCGGAAGAGGCCCACCTGATAGCGAGCCAGAAGGAGGCGATGGCCATTAAGCCCCTCCTAATTGCTTGCGGGTATGCCAACTCCATAGCTAGGAATTCAGGACCATCGTCATACCTTCTCTCTAAAATCTCCCTTTGAACAAGGGCTCCAATAAGGAGTGCGGTTAGACTGGTCCAGAAAAATAGATTACCCTGAGTGAAGACTCTCTTGGATAGTGCCTCCTGTCTTTCAGCTTCCCTCTGGGCTTCCGATTCCTCGACAATGAATAGGGTCTCATAGTCCCCGACTGAAACTGTTCTAGTTTCAAGAGTGGCTCCAGAATCACTGGACTCAATCGTTCCAGGTGCGTTGATAGTAAAAGTTAGGATATTCCACCAAT
>MDTA01193974.1_pt1 | contig 12984 bp, 8 predicted proteins | sample 811151 | NCBI WGS metagenome assembly MDTA01 (sample SAMN05326648, study PRJNA326480) | marine metagenome | isolation source: seawater | place: Indian Ocean: South | collected 2010 | reverse complement strand
CCCCAGATGGACAGCCCGCATCCCCAAGTGACGGATACCACACCCCCGATCAGGGCTACCAGTCACCAGATGATAAGTTCCGCTCGCCAAGTGATGATTATCAGACCCCGGATGGACAGCCCGCATCCCCAAGTGACGGATACCACACCCCCGATCAGGGCTACCAGTCACCGGATGACAACTTCACTTCCCCAAGCGATGATTATCAGACGCCGGATGACGCTTTTGTTCCCCCAATCGATGACTACCAAAGCCCGCAAGAGGAGTACGCGACCCCAACCGAGGAATACGAGCCTCCCCAGCCGCAGCATGTTCCCATCGTGCACACCATGGAACCGGGGCAGGATGAGAACGGAGTTCCGCTGCTGCGCGGAAAGGTGTTGGCGGATGGAGGAGCAGAGATTATCGATGCCGGCTTTATCCTCAGCCCGATGGATGGAGGACCCGACTTGCATCTGCAAACTGAGGTCAGCCCGGGCACCGGAGAATTTTTCTCAACCCTTCCGCTCCAACCCGGACAAGCGTATCGGTTCCGGGCCTATGCCCAAAACTCGGTCGGAGAAACCCTCGGGGTCGAAAGGGAAATTTCCGGGGCGGTCCCCGAGGAACAGGCTGCGTCCTGGCAGGGCTTTGTGCTCGGACCGAACGGTTGGGTCGAGCGGTCCTGGATGGGAAGCTTCCGGCCCTATGAGAGCGGCTGGCTCTTTCATCTGGAATTGGGCTGGGCTTATGCTCACCCCGATGGTTCGGGCGGGCTCTGGCTTTGGATGCCGGAGGAGGGATGGGTCTGGACCCAAGACCAAACCTTTCCCTTCCTCTACGCACAGCGCTCCGCGGATTGGCTCTACCTGATCCGCACCGAAGCGGGCATCCGGATTTACGACTACGCCCGCGAATCCCTCCGCTGAGCGGATACTTCGGACTCAGTCCTGGGGCTGGTCCCAAAAACGGAAGGGATCCTCCAACCGGCGCATTTCGGCGAGCAGCAGAGTTTCCATTTCCTTGCGCTTGCGGGCGAATTTGGGATCGTCCGCCAGGTTGACCTGCTTCTCATTCGGTTGGTAACCGGTCTTGGCCACGACCTCGGGGGCATGGTGTTCGATCAGAATCTCCTCGGGGTTGTCCTTGAGGTTGAAGAGCTGGGTCCGGCGGACTTTGCCTTCGAGTACGTCGTACTTGATCAGTTTCCAGTATCCCTTGCGGACCGAACGCATGCCCGGCTTGCTCCCTCCGCAATACGCACCATAAGTCACTTCACGGACCTTGCGGGCCTTGCCCATGAGTACGGGCTTGAGGCTCATGCCCTGGGCGGTGTCCGGGACGGGCACTCCGGTGAGTTCGCAAAGGGTGGGCAGGACGTCGAGCAGGTAGCTGTTCCCGGGAGCCCGCGATCCAGAGTCGATCCCGGGCCCGCTGGCGAGAAAGGGAACGCGCCAGGAATGTTCGTAGAGGTTCTGCTTGCCCATCAGTCCGTGCCGGCCAACCGCGATGCCATGATCCGCGGTGTAAATGACGTAGGTGTTTTCCAACTCCCCCATTTGCTTGAGTTTCTCAAGGACCAGTCCGACCTGATCGTCGATGTTCTCGATGCAGGCGTATTCCCTGCCAAGTTCGTTGCGCACCGTAGCCTCAGTCCTTGAGGTCATCACTCCGGGCACCCGGACTTCATCCCGCAAACCGATGTGACCGTGGTGAAAGGGATGCTCGGGCAACCAGCTGAGTGGCACCCTGGGAGCCCGGTCGCTCACGGTGGTCGGGGGGGCATTGACATTTCGGACCCCGTACTTTTCATTGAGGTCGTCCCGGCCCCAGCGTTCGTCATGGGGATGGGAAAATCCAAAGTAAATCAGAAAGGGTTTCTTCTCTTCCTTTTGGGTGGCCCGGGCATTCAGGTAATCCAAAACCTGACGGCCGTGCCATTGGCTGCCATCCTCTTCCCCGGCCTTGCGGGCGGTCTTGTCCCGAACGATTTGAAAGAGGGCATTGGCCAGGCTGTAGCTGTTTCCGTTCTTGCAGGTCCGGAAGGTTTCGTACCCGGCCCGGTTGAAGACCGCGGGCAGGGAGTTCTTGAGGGTTTCCGGACCGGAGGTCTTGCCCTCCTCTTTTTTGAGGTGTTTCTTGCCACGCGGGGGAAGATGCCAGAGGGTGCGGCCGGACATGATCATGGTGCGCGAGGGCGAACAAACCGCTCCGCTCATCGATCCCATGTGGTAGGCCTGGTCGAGCACCATTCCGGAGGCGGCGAGTTTGTCGAGGTTAGGGGTTTGGCAAACTTTGTTCCCATAAACCGAAAGGGTGTGCGGAGCCTGATCATCGGTTAGAATGAAAAGGACGTTGGGCCGCTGCTGGGCGTGGGCAAGAATGCCGGTCAGGCAAAGGACGAGGGTGAGGAGCTTCATTCCGCAGGACTAGGAGGATTTCTGGATTTCGTCAAGCGGTTGCTGGCCCAATTATCAAAATCAGGAGATCGGTACGGGCCTAGCCGATTCGGTCCTTTACCAGGGTAGAATGCCAAGTCTTTTCAGGACGATACCCAGCCAGATGATCAGAAAGGCATAAAGCAGACACCAGGACTTGTTGGCGGGAAAGAAATAAGCGATCCGGGCATACTTCTCTTTGTACCAACCCGCATTGAACCAGGCGACGAAATTGGCAAAGGCGCAATCCGCCACCAACACATACCAAAGCAAGGCCTCGAAATTGAAATCCATTCTAATCGAAGACCACGGTCTTGTTGCGGTAATCAAGCACCCGGTTCTGGAGGTGCCGGCGTACTGCGGTGGAGAGCACCAATTTCTCGAGGTCCCTGCCCTTCTCAATCAGGTCCCTGGGGCCGTGCCGGTGGCTGACCCGGGCGACATCCTGTTCGATGATCGGGCCTTCGTCCAGATCCTCGGTGACATAATGAGCAGTGGCCCCGATCAGTTTGACTCCACGCTTGTGAGCCTGGTGATAGGGCTTGGCCCCGGCAAAGGAGGGCAGAAAGGAGTGATGAATATTAATCACCGGACATCCCACCCGTTCGAGGAAATCCCCGCTGAGCACCTGCATGTAGCGGGCGAGAATGACCAGTTCGACCCCGTTCTCCCGAAGCCAGGAAAGTTGGCGGTCCTCCACCTCGTGCTTGGATTCCGGACTCATGGGAAAATGCATAAAGGGCAAACCGTAGGACTCCGCCACCGGAGCGAGGTCCTCGTGGTTGGACAAAACCCCGGCAAATTCCGCGTTCCATTCGCCCGCCCGGACCCGCAAAACCAGGTCGTGAAAACAGTGATCAGCTTTGGAGACCATCAGGGCCACCTTTGGCCGGTCATCGCTGAGAGCGATGCGCACCGCCATACCGAGTTTCTCCTGGGCGTAGGCGACGAAAGCCTCGGAATCCTCCCGAGCCTCATGACCGGAGGCCGGGTCCCACTCCACCCGTTGAAAAAAGACGTTTTCCTGACGGTCGAGGTGCTGGTCGGCATGCAGGACATTCCCCCCCCTTTCATGAATCCAACCCGACACCTTGGCCACGATTCCGGGCTGATCCGGTCCGTGAAGCAGGGAAATGATCGACGGGTTCACGGGTGGTAAGCCTGCAGCGATTTGACGGAGAACTTCTTTTCCTTGAGGGAACGGATGCCCTGCAGGGTGGCGAATGCGGATCCGAGGGTGGTGATCACCGGCACGCTGTGCAGAACCGCTTCGCTGCGGATGCCATTCTCATCACGCCGCGGTATGAGCCCCAGTGGGGTGTTGATGACCAGTTGAATCTTTCCGTTTTTGATCAGGTCGGCGACATTGGGCCGGCCTTCGCTGATGCGCAATACGTTCTCCGTCTTGATCCCGTTTTCGTTAAAAAATTGAGCGGTTCCCTCGGTCGAGTAAAAGGAAAAACCAAGTTCCTGCAGACCCTTGGCGATTTCCAAGGCCTGAGGCTTGTCGGAATCCTTGACGCTGAGAAAAACATTGCCTTCCAGTGGAAGAGAGGGCTTGGCCGCCATCTGGGTCTTGGCGAAGGCCATACCGAAATCCTCGTCCTGGCCCATGACTTCTCCGGTGCTGCGCATCTCCGGAGTGAGCACGATGGGTGAACCGGGAAAGCGGCTGAAGGGAAAGACGGATTCCTTGATCGCCCAGTGTTTGGGCAGGATTTCCTCGGTGAACCCGAGGTCCCTGAGCTTGGCTCCGGCCATCACCCGGGCGCCGAGTTTGGCCAGAGGTACGCCAATCGTTTTGCTCACGAAAGGCACGGTCCGGGAGGCCCGCGGGTTGACTTCGATGAGAAAGAGTTCCCCGTCCTTGATGGCAAATTGAACGTTCATTAAACCGATCACCCCAATCGCCTTGGCAAGGTCGTGGGAAGCCTGACGGACTTCGTCAATCATTTCTTTGGGCAGGTCGTGCGGAGGAAGCACCATGGCGGCATCTCCGCTGTGCACCCCAGCAAACTCGATGTGCTGGAGCATCCCCCCGACCACCGTGGTCTCTCCGTCGGAGATGCAATCCACATCAAGCTCAATCGCTTCCTCCAAAAACTTGTCCAGGAGGACCGGTTTGCCCGGCGCGACTGTGAAGGCTTCCTGCACCACTCCGGCGAGTTCCTCCTCGTCGTAGACGATGAACATGCCCCGGCCTCCGAGGACAAAGGACGGACGAAGCAGGATGGGATAGCCGATGCGGGCGGCTTTTTCTGACGCTTCCTCCGGTTCGAGGGCGGTTTCGTTCTGGGGCTGCTTCAACCCCAGCTGATCGAGGATTTGTTTAAATTTCTCGCGGTCCTCGGCCAGATCGATACTTTCCGGCGAGGTTCCGATCACCTTGACTCCGGCTTCCTGCAACCCGGTGGCCAGGTTCAGGGGAGTCTGTCCACCGTACTGCACGATGGCTCCGTCGCATTTTTCCTGACGGTAAATTTCCAAGACATCTTCTAGGGTGAGCGGTTCGAAATAGAGCCGGTCCGAAGTGTCGTAATCGGTGGACACGGTCTCGGGGTTGGAATTGACCATCACCGTCTCAAACCCGGCTTCGCGCAGGGCGAAGGAGGCATGGACACAGCAGTAATCGAATTCGATACCCTGCCCGATCCGGTTGGGTCCGCCCCCGAGAATCATAATTTTCCTGGAATCGGACTGCTTGATCTCGTTCTCGTCCCCGTAGGAGGAATAGTAATAGGGAGTGAAGGCTTCGAATTCCGCGGCGCAGGTATCAACCAGCCTGAAGGTGGTCTGGATGCCAAGTGACTCCCGCCGTTCGCGAACCTCGGAGGGTTCGCATCCCCAGGCATCCGCCAATTGACGGTCGGAAAAGCCCGCCTCCTTGGCTTCGCGTAAGGATTCCTCGTCGCACCCCATTAAACTGGTCGCTCCGATATCCTGACGGATCTGATGAATCTGCCCGAGCTGGGTGGTGAACCACAGATCGATCCCCGACTGCTTGGAAATTTGTTCGGGAGTCATCCCGATTTCCAGGGCTTTGTACAAAAAAGTGGGGCGTTCCGCGGAGGGTCGCTTGACGCCCGCCCGGATGGCGGAATTGTCGAGTTTCTGGTCCGCGAGCTTGCCCGCTTCGAATCCCCTGAGCCCGATCTCGAGCGAACGCATCGCCTTTTGAAAAGACTCCTTGAAGGTCCGTCCGATGGCCATGGCCTCTCCCACCGATTTCATGGCGGAGGTCAGGGTTGAATCGGTCTCGGGAAACTTTTCGAAAGTGAAACGGGGAACCTTGGTGACCACATAATCGATCGAAGGTTCGAAACAGGCGGGAGTCTCCTTAGTGACATCATTTTGCAACTCGTCGAGGGAATACCCGACCGCAAGTTTGGCGGCGAATTTGGCGATGGGAAAACCGGTGGCCTTGGAGGCAAGGGCGGAACTGCGGGAGACCCGCGGGTTCATTTCGATGACCACCATCCGTCCATTCTTTGGGTTGGTGGCGAATTGGATATTGCTCCCTCCGGTCTCCACGCCGATCTCGCGGATGCAGGCGAAGGAAGCGTCTCTCATTAGTTGGTACTCCTTGTCGGACAAAGTCATCGCAGGGGCCACGGTGATGGAATCTCCGGTGTGCACGCCCATGGGATCGAAGTTTTCGATCGAACAAATGACCACACACTGGTCCTTATAATCGCGCATCACTTCCATCTCGTATTCCTTCCACCCCAGCAGGCACTCCTCCATGAGCACCTGGTTGATCGGAGAGGCATCAAGACCGATGTTCATCATTTCATCGAATTCCTCACGGTTGTAGGCAATGCCCCCTCCGGTTCCGCCGAGGGTGTAAGCGGGTCGTAAAATGATGGGAAAGTCTCCCAGCTCTTCAAGGTGGGAACGGGCCTCCTCCAGGGTATGGACCGAAAAGGAACGGGCCACATCAAGCCCGATATCAAGCATGGCCTGCTTAAACAGTTCGCGGTCCTCCCCCTTCTTGATGGCTGCAGGTTTGGCTCCGATCATCTCCACCCCGTATTGATCAAGAATACCCGCCTCATTCAGTTCGAGAGAAAGATTCAGTCCGGTCTGTCCGCCAAGGGTGGGAAGCAAGGCGTCGGGTCTTTCCTTTTCGATGATAGTGGCCACACTGTCCACGGTCAGCGGTTCAACATAAGTGGCATCCGCAAATTCCGGATCCGTCATGATGGTCGCAGGGTTGCTGTTGACCAGGGAAATCCGGAACCCTTCCTCCCGCAAAGCCTTGCAGGCCTGAGCTCCGCTGTAGTCGAATTCGCAGGCCTGACCAATGATGATCGGGCCCGAACCAATGATCAGGATATGCTCGATGTCGTTTCTCTTAGGCATGCAAAAGTGTGGATTTTTCTTCGAATTGGCTGGGACGCGCTCTCCTTAAATCCATTTTCGATGATTTAATCAAATTGATTCGATCACTTTCACGCATTAAGCGTCCATTTTCTTACCAAAGAGCGTTGCAAAGATTCAGGCAATGGGAGGAAGATCTCCTCCTCCTGACACCCCTGCGATGGCATCCTTGACCTTGTCCTTCCCGGCAACCAGTTGAATGGTTTTTCCAAGGGTAAGGAAATTTCGAAGGGTCTCCACAATGCAATCCGCCAGGTCCTCGCGGGGCAAATACCCATGAAAGCCAAGGTCCTCCGAGGCCTGGATGCGGCCCACTCCCCGCTCGTCCAAAAGGGTACCGGGAGCAAGAATAGTGTAATCCAGCCCGGTGGACCGCAGGTAGGCGTCCGCCACACCTTTGGCCCGAAGGTAGTGCCGGATGCGTTCGGAATTAGAATTGGGGTCTGCTCCGATGGCGCTGATCATGACAAACCTTTTCAGGTTTGCCTTGACGCAATCGTCCATCAGACGGATGGCGGCGTTTTGGTCCACATCGGTGGTCTTTTCCGGTCCGGTGTGACCGCCAGAACCCGCGGTGAAGACCACCGCATCCAAACCTGGCAGAAAATCCGCCACGCCCGCCTCCAGATCTCCGGTCACAGCGGGTACGCCCAAGGCGGTAAATTTGGTGGCTTGACGGGAATCTCGGATCAGGGCGACGGGTGAAAAATCATGGGCCGCCCAAAGCTTTCCGCAAAGGATCGTGCCCACCTTTCCATTCGCTCCTACGACCAATACCTTCATAATGAAAGAAGTAACCGGGACTCCGGTTCTTGGCAAGGATGTGATTGCCGGGAGAATTTGTTCGTCCTTTTGCAACTTCCATCCTATCCTCCCTGGTTTTCTTCTCATGAGCAAACCCATCCGTACGCGCATCGCTCCATCGCCCACCGGTGACCCCCATGTCGGGACTGCTTACATGGCCTTATTCAACCTTGCCTATGCCCGCAGACACGGGGGCAGCATGATTCTGCGCATTGAGGACACTGACCGACAACGCTCCACCGAAAAATCCGAGCAAGCCATCCTTGATGCCCTGCAGTGGCTTGGCTTGGCTTGGGATGAGGGTCCGGATTGCGGGGGAGACTTTGGTCCCTACCGCCAAAGCGAGCGTTTGGAAATTCACCAACTCGAAGTCGAACGGTTGATCAAAGAGGGACATGCTTACCGTTGCTTTTGCTCGAAGGAACGCCTCGATGAATTAAGAAAGACTCAAATCGCCAACAAGGAAACTCCCCGCTACGATGGCCGCTACTCCAACCTGAGCGAAGAGGAAATTCAGACCAAACTCGCTAACGGGGAACCTTACGTGGTTCGTCTCAAGGTGCCCGACGAAGGGGTTTGCGTCTTTGAAGATGAGTTACGTGGAGAAGTGAGCATCGACTGGAAACAGATTGATCATCAGATTCTGCAAAAATCCGACGGCTACCCGACCTACCACCTGGCCAATGTGGTGGATGATCATCTCATGGGCATCACCCATGTGATCCGGGGTGAGGAATGGATCAGCAGCACCCCCAAGCATATTTTGCTTTACCAGGCCCTGGGTTGGGAACCACCTGTGTTTGCTCACCTCCCCCTTTTACGCAACCCCGACAAATCCAAATTATCCAAGCGCAAAAATCCAACCGGCATCTTCTTTTTCCGGGAGGCAGGGTTCCTGCCCGAGGCCATGATCAATTACCTCGGCATGATGGGCTACACTCTGCCCGATCAACGGGAAGTCTTTTCCATCCAGGAGATGAGCGAATCCTTCGACCTCAAGCGGATGAGTCTCGGCGGTCCGATTTTCGATCTTGCCAAGTTGAAGTGGCTCAATGGACGCTACCTCCGCGAAAAACTCAGCCCTCAGGATGTGGTCGAGCGTATCGTCCAATGGAAAGCCAACCCGGATTTCATCACCAAAGTCCTGCCTCTCGCCCTGCCGAGGTTGGAAACTTTTGCGGATTTCTTTCCCCTCGCCCAGTTTTTACTGACGGAAAGTCCGGATTATTCAACCGAGGATTTGGTGGGCAAATTTGATGCCCCGGCGGTCACCCGTCTGCTCAAAATTGCGGAGTGGGAATTGGAAAAAGTCCGGAACTGGGACCGCGACTCCTTGTCCGGTTTATTTCAAAGGATGGCCGAAACCGAGGAAACCAAGCTCAAGGATTTGCTCCGGCCTTTCTTTTTTGCGATCAGCGGTTCCGCGGTTTCCCTTCCGCTTTTTGACGGTATGGCTTTGTTGGGGCCAGACCTGAGCCGAATCCGCTTGCGGAAGGCTCTTAACCAATTGAGCGAGGCCGGATCCGGATTGAGTAAAAAAGGACTGAAAGCCTTGGAAAAGGAGTACCGCACATCCTACGGCGAACGGATCGACTGAAGCACCGATCCTAATGGAATCAAATACCATGGAAGAATCAACCGCAGACAAGCCCCTCGATTTCATTCGTTCGATCATCAGCAACGACCGTGAAAAAGGAAAGAACGGAGGCCGGGTGCATACCCGCTTTCCCCCCGAACCAAATGGATACCTTCATCTGGGACATGCCAAAAGCATTTGCCTGAATTTCGGGGTGGCCAAGGAATTCGGAGGACTTTGCAATCTCCGGCTCGACGACACCAACCCGGCGGCGGAAAAGACCGAATACGCCGAGGCGATCATGGCGGACGTTCGCTGGCTGGGTTTTGACTGGGAGGATCGCCTGTTTCATGCATCGGATTACTTTGACCAACTCTTTGCATGGGCGGTAAGATTGATCGAAAACGGCAAGGCCTTCGTATGCGACCTGACCTTTGAGGAGATGAAAGAGCTGAGGGGCACCCTCACCGAACCGGGTAAACCCAGCCCCTTCCGCGATCGCACGGTGGAAGAAAACCTCGATCTCTTCCAAAAGATGAAAGCAGGGGAATTTCCGGAAGGCTCGAAGACTTTGCGTGCCAAGATTGACATGGCTTCGCCCAACCTCAATCTCCGTGATCCCGTAATCTACCGAATCCTGCACAAGGAGCACCCCAAGACCGGAAACTCCTGGAAGATTTATCCGTCCTATGATTTTGCCCATGGACAGTCAGATTCCATCGAAGGGATCACCCACTCTCTTTGCACCCTGGAATTCGAACACCACCGTCCGCTCTACGACTGGTTTTGCGAAAACCTGGGGATTCATCATCCTCAACAAATCGAGTTCGCACGCCTCAATTTGAACTACACCGTAATGAGCAAACGCAAGATGCTCCAGCTGGTGGAAGAGGGACAGGTCGACGGCTGGGATGATCCCCGTATGCCAACCCTCAGTGGAATGAGAAGACGGGGATACACCCCAAATGCGATAAGATCTTTTTGTGAAAGGGTTGGCTTGGCGAAAAGGGAGAACATTATCGAAATGGAATTGCTCGAATTCTGCCTAAGAGAGGATTTGAATAAATGTGCTCAGCGCCGACTGGGGGTCCTCGACCCCCTAAAAGTGACCATTTCCAACTATCCGGATGACCAAGTCGAAAAACTGGATGCAGTCAACAACCCGGAAGATCAAAACGCGGGGACCCGAAAGATTACTTTTTCCAAAACTATTTATATCGACCGGAATGATTTCATGGAAGATCCCCCCAAAAAATTCTTCCGCCTGGCAATTGGAAAGGAAGTTCGATTGAAATACGCCTATTATGTGACCTGCCGGGAAGTGATCAAAAATGAACAGGGTGAGATCACGGAACTGATTTGTGAATATGATCCGGAAAGCAGGGGTGGTGGCACACCGGACGAAAGGAAAGTGAAAGGCACGATTCAGTGGGTCGATTCAACCTCGGGAGTTAATCCGGAAATCCGGCTCTATGACCGGTTATTCAAAGTCCCCAATCCCGAGGAAACGGATGCGGGCAAGGACTATGTTAGCAATATAAATCCAGAATCCCTCCGTTCCTTATCCCATGCCCTCGTCGAGGCCAGCATTCAGAAATTGGACGCGGGCGAGCCTTTTCAATTGGAAAGAATCGGCTATTTTACCATTGATTCCAAGGCAAGAAAGTCTGGCGAATTGGTGCTGAACCGGAGTGTGGCCTTGCGCGACAGTTGGGCCAAGAAACAACGGAAATAATCAAGTCTGGCAACCCTTGCCCCATGGATTCATGCTTGCCATCAATTTACTTTTTGAGATCATTGGAAAATTTGTTACCCAGAAGTATCAATCATTCAGCCCACATAAATTATGAGTAATCAAGAATCTGAACCGGATATGAAATTATTTTGGGGGTGTTTCATCGCCCTCATTACAACCGCTTTTGCTTTCATCACGAGAGCTTTCCTGGTGAACGCCGCACCCTTTTGGCCAAGCACATTCGGATTAGACCAAGTTCAGGCTCAGGAACTCTTCGGAGCTGGGATCTGGCCATTCGCTATCAGTATCATCGTCTTTAGTCTCATTATTGACAATATTGGATACCGGGCTGCGATGATTTTCAGTTTCATCTGCTACGCCCTCTATGCAATTCTTGCCTTTCAGGCTTATGGGGTTGTGATGGCCGAGGGTTTAGAAGGGGATGCACTTACTGCGGCACAGGGAGAAGCTTACAATCTTCTTTACTGGGGCTCCGTAATCCTTGGGCTGGGTAACGGCACAGTGGAAGCTTTCATCAATCCCGTGGTTGCCACCATGTTTAAGAAGGATAAAACCAAATGGCTCAATATCCTGCATGCCGGGTGGCCGGGTGGACTCGTTCTCGGTGGCATCCTGACCATTCTTCTTGGAGCTCAGGCCGCGGATGACTGGAGGATCCTGATTTATCTTATTGCAATACCTGCGGTGGTTTATCTTGTCATGCTTCTTAAAGTGCAATTCCCCGTTAATGAACGGGTCGAATCCGGAACATCCTACAAGGAAATGCTTGCTGAATTTGGAGCCATCGGAGCCTTGATCTCCGGATACTTAATTTTCAGACAGCTGGGCATGGTTTTTGGTTGGGGCGACATGATCGTTTACGGTCTGACTGCAGCGGCAACTGTGGGGTATGGGCTGTACTGCAGATCACTGGGTCGCCCAATACTTATTTTCCTTTGCATAATTATGATTCCCTTAGCAACAACTGAACTCGGTACCGATGGTGCAATATCGGGACTCATGGAAGAACCCATGAAAGAAGCCGGGTATAATGGGCTGTGGGTTCTGATCTACACTTCGGCTATCATGATGGTTTTGCGCTTCTGGTTTGCTGGACCGATTGTTAAGGCACTAGGTCCTTTGGGTCTTCTAGCCACATCAGCAGTATTGGCGATTCTTGGCCTTTATTTATTAAGTTCAGCCTCTGGACTTGCCATGATTTTTGTTTTCGCCACATTATATGGTTTCGGAAAGACTTTTTTCTGGCCTACGACATTGGGAGTGGTTTCCGAACAATGCCCCAAAGGCGGTGCTCTTACCCTTAATGCAATTGCTGGTATTGGTATGCTTGCCGTAGGAATTCTTGGTGGGCCTGTGATTGGCAAGATGACAGAAGATTCTATAAAATCATCTGTTGAGGAAGCCACATCCTCAGAAACCTACAATAAGATTTCAAATGACAGTACTTATTTCCTTGGCGACTACACCGCAGTGGATGCCTCCAAAATTGGTAATCTCTCTGAGGAAGAGAAGACAAAAGTGCAGGCTAGTATTCAGACTGGTAAACAAGGATCACTCGCGAGCGTGGCAATTTTTCCCGTATTTATGTTAGCATGCTATCTTGCCTTGATCTTTTACTTCCGAGGAAAGGGTGGCTACAAGCCGGTTGAGATCTAAAGTTTACTTTTATAACCTTTACAAAAAAAACCATATCCTTTGGGATGTGGTTTTTTTGTATCACTCCTGACCTTCCCATCGATCTTACAAAACCCTCAACCCACACAACAGAATCATTATGGCTAAGAAAAAACCATTGCGAATCGGATTAATCGGCTACGGCTTCATGGGCCGCACCCACTCCAACGCTTTCCGAAAGGTTCCCAACTTCTTCCCTGAGTTGAAGTACGAACCTCAACTTGCTGCAGTCTGTGCCCGAAACAAGGAACGGGCCGAAGACTTTGCAGACCAATGGGGCTATGAATCCGTGGAAACGGACTGGAAGAAGCTTATTGCCCGTGACGACATTGATGTCATCGATATCGCCGCACCCAACAATGTGCACCACGATATTG
>MDTA01032690.1_pt1 | contig 12984 bp, 12 predicted proteins | sample 811151 | NCBI WGS metagenome assembly MDTA01 (sample SAMN05326648, study PRJNA326480) | marine metagenome | isolation source: seawater | place: Indian Ocean: South | collected 2010 | reverse complement strand
TGTGGATGCGTTCGATGCATTTGCCGATGCTGAGAAAAGCTCGCTAGTCCACGAAATCGGTCATGCCCTTGGCTTGAGAGATCTCGCTAATGACCCAAAGTGGACTCGCTACGACTCAATCATGTCGTACAACCACCCAAGTGATCGTCCCGTCAACACTTGGTTTTCTGAGGCTGATATCCACGCTCTGCAGAGTGTTTGGGGGCTCGAGGATGATTCTTTCTAGATTTTGAAAGACCCTTTGATCTGCATCGGAATGATGACGTGACAATTGGGTTTGCAGTGAAATACTCGTTGTTTTCAATCTGATCTGTTTTCAGCGGGTTGGTGCTGAGGATCAGCTGTGTGGTTCAAGTCAGTCACGCCGACCTGGTCGTGACGCGCGCGCAGAGTTCTTTGGCTTCGCCAAGGGTGTTGGCACTGCTGGCGCTACGGTCCCGTCGCCAGCGCAGGATTCTGGGGAAGCGAACGGCGAGTCCGCATTTGTGTCGTTTGGACTCCTGGATGCCTTCAAAGCCAATTTCGAACACCAGCTCGGGATCGACTGATCGTGTTGGGCCAAACCGTTCACGGGTGTGGCGCCTGATCCAGCGGTCGAGTTCAAGGATTTCTGCGTCGTTGAGGCCGGAATAGGCTTTGGCAAATGTCACTAGCTGAGGCGCGTCGTCGTCATTGGATTGGTCATCCCAGAGCGCAAAGGTGTAGTCGGTGAACAAATTGGCCCGGCGCCCTCGGCCGGCTTGGGCGTAGATCAACACCGCATCCAACGTCATCGGATCGCGTTTGTGTTTCCACCAGTGTCCTCGCTTGCGTCCACTGAGGTAAGGCGAATGAAGGCGTTTGAGCATCACACCCTCCGCCCCCTGTTGTACGGCGGCTTGGCGCCGTTGGTCGAGTTCTGTCCAGTGGCCGAGCAAAGCGCCATGGCTGAGCCGGCAGCGCCACCCCTCGTTGCTGCTTCCGAAGCTTGCGTGCAGGTCGCCCAATGTGGCCAGCCGTAGTTTGAGCGGTTGCTCACGCAGATCCTGCGCGTTGTGTTCCAGGACGTCGTAGGCCACAAAGCTCACTGGGCAGTCATGGCGCAGTTTTCGACCCACCGTCTTGCGGCCGAGTCGGCGCTGCAGATCACTGAATGGTCGGGGGTCCGCTTCCGCTTCGGCCCAACAAATCACTTCTCCATCGAGCACGGTGTCGTGGGGAAGTGCCGCGGCCATTTCGATGAGTTCGGGGAACTGGCTGTTGATCAGCTCCTCGCCTCGACTCCAGAGATACGTGCCGCTCTCCCGTTGGATCAGCTGGCCGCGGATGCCGTCCCATTTGGGCTCCACCCACCATTCCTTGGCTGCTGTCTCACCGAGGCTTGCGTGCTGAAGAGGGCTGGCTAGGAAGAAGGGGTAGGGCACCGGCCCCCGGTTGCCCCGATCCGCCTTCGGGGGAGCCGTGAGTTGTTGGAACCAGGCCGAGGACGCCTCGACTGGCGCCATCAATCGTTCCAGCACCAGGGCTTCTTCGAGGGCGAACCCACTGGCGATCGCCTTCACCACCAGGCCACGGCCGACCCCGATGCGAAAGCCACCGGTGAGCAGTTTGTTGAACAGGAAAAGGCGTTCCGGTGGCAAGGCCTGCCAGATCGCTAGCACCGCCTGGCTTTGGACGGCAGGCTCCATTGCTGCCAGTGCCGGCAGCAGCATCTCCATCCACCACTGCATTGGCGGTGATGCATCGAGCTCGCGAATCCATGCCGACAGTGATGCATCGCAGCGGATGTCTGGAATGTCGTGGTGGATTTGAGGCCACAGCAACGACAACGTCTCGGCTGAATCGCCGACATGGCTTTGGCAATCATCAAAGAGCCAGTCGGGCATCGCACTGGCCTGTTGCAAGATTTCGCGCAAACGTCGACCCGTGATGAGCCGTTTGCGCCGTTCTTCGATCAGCAACATCACGCACCAGGCCGCGTCCTGGGCTGAAACCCTCTTCAGGTGATTGGCAATAAGTGCCACTTTGCGCCCCGTGGCGGTGCATTGATCGAGGCTGTCGATCAGTTCTGCCAGTGCATCCAGACCCTGAGGGTTGAAGGCCGGCGGATCAATAGCGGCGGAGATTGCCGTCACCTGGTGCGGTTACTTCGATGTTGCAGCCAGGGGTTCCATTGGCCACGTCGTTGAAGGCTTTCACGTAGTTAGCGGCCAATTCAGCATCACCCGATTCACGCACTGCTCCCTGAAGCCTTGCCAGGTCGCTACCCACCAGGTCACGGTTCAGCACTCCGCTGGCCAAACCAGCACAGATGGCCCGCGCTGCAGCGCCACCGTCCGCTGGAAACACCACAGTGTCGATCTGCTCGATGGTGATCTCAACCTGCTGAGCGAAGCCTGCTCCTGGTGTTGAGATCAGCAAAGACGAGAGGCCAACGATGGCGGCACTGCGCATTGACATTGGTTCGTCAACAGGGAAGTTGAGGCTAGGTCAGGCGAGCTGCTCGAGGGGTTTGGCCTCAATGCCATGACGTTCCCGCAGAAAGCGAGCCAGCACATCGCTTTGTCCATGCGTCACGTACACGGTGCGCGCGCCCGACTCGAGAACAGTGCGAATCAAGCCCTGCCAGTCGGCATGGTCGCTGAGTACGAACCCCCGTTCGTATCCGCGGCGTCGGCGAGCCCCTCGCACAGCCATCCAGCCTGAGGCAAAGGCGGTTTGTGGAGCGCGGAAACGGCGCATCCAAGCCGAGCGATGGGCGGATGGAGGCGCCAGGATGAGGCGGCCCGCCAGCGGATCCTTTCGGGGTAACGCACTCACCGGGCGACTCGGTGTCATCGGCACGCCGGCTTCGCGGTAATGCCGGGTGACGGTTTCAACGGCGCCGTGCAGCAGCACTTCTTCGTCCACGCCGATCGCCTTGAGCTCTGCTAGGAGGCGCTGGGCTTTGCCGAAGGCATAGCAAAACAACAGGGAGGGGCGTTCGCGGTCCCCGTGCCACCAGTCACGGATCTGTTCGGCGATCTGAGCTCCGCTGTCCCAGGCGTAGATCGGCAGCGCAAAGGTGGCTTCCGTGATCATCACGTCACACGGCACGGATTCAAAGGGCGCACAACTGGGATCTGCACAGCGTTTGTAATCCCCAGTGACCACCCATACGGCGTCATTCACCTTGAGGCGCACCTGCGCTGAGCCCAGCACATGTCCTGCGCTGTGAAAGGACAGGCAGGCTTGGTTGAGCCAGAACTCCTGCCCGTAGGCCATCGGATGCAGAGTGATGTCGCGACCGAGGCGTTGGCGCAACACCCCTTCACTCACATCCACAGCCCAGTATTCACCGCATCCGGGCCGCGCATGGTCGGCATGGGCATGGGTGATCAGCGCCCTTGGCACTGGTCGGCTTGGATCAATCCAGGCATCCGCGGCCCGGCAATACAGACCGCTGTCAGTGGGCTCGAGCAGTTGCATTCAACAACTCTGGCAAGTGTGTCGCTGCGCTGGGTTAGCGACTCATCTTGAGCATGCGTCGAATCGGGGCTTCCGCTTGGCTGCGCAAGTTTTCGTCCAGTGTGATTTCTGGCGAGAGGCTGTCCAGGCAGTCACGCAGCTTCTCCAGGGTATTGAGGCGCATGTAGGGGCAGGCATTGCAGCTGCAGCCATCGAGACCTGGCACGTCGATCAACGTTTTCTCGGGAACGCGTTGCTGCATTTGGTGCAGGATTCCAGGCTCTGTCAGCACGATGAACGTCTTGGCGTCACTGGTTTCTGCGTGGTTGAGCAGTTTGCTCGTGGAGCCGATGAAATCCGCCAGATCGAGGAGGGTTTCCTCGCATTCCGGGTGGGCGATCACTTCGGCATCGGGATGCTCAAGTTTGAGTTGGAGCAGCGCCTCTTCACTGAAGGCTTCGTGCACGAGGCAGCGACCGGGCCACAGGGTGAGGTCCCGACCGCTCTGGCGTTGAACCCATCGACCCAGGTTGCGGTCTGGCGCAAACAAAACGGGGCGATCATCCGGAAGCTGTTGCACCAGATCAACGGCATTGCTGCTGGTGCAAATCAAATCGCTTTGCGCTTTCACTGCCGCGGTGCAGTTGATGTAGCTCACGACGAAATGATCGGGATGCTGTTCTCGAAACCGTGCAAATTCATCCGCCGGGCAGTCATCCGCCAGGGAGCACCCCGCCTCCAAATCCGGCAGCACCACAGTTTTTTCTGGGCTGAGGATCTTGGCTGTTTCGGCCATGAAATGGACACCGCAGAACACGATCACTTCGGCGTCGGTGTTCGCAGCCTTGCGTGAGAGCTCTAGGGAATCACCGATGAAATCAGCGATGTCTTGAATGTCCGGTTCCTGGTAGTAGTGCGCCAGGATCACGGCCTTCCGGTCCTTGCGGAGCTGGTTGATCGCCGCCACAACTGCGGTGTCAGAGCTCATCGGGACTTTCTGGGGCAGGATGGGCCCAGCCTAGAAGTCGTCCTGACACCTGTCCGACTTGCAATCGCCGGTGATCTCCATGGGGACTGGGGTGATCGAGATGCAGAGCTGGTGCATCATCTGCAACCCGACGCGCTGTTGTTCGTTGGTGATCTCAGCGATGGTGATCTTCGCTTGGTGAAACGGATTACGCAGCTGGCGTTGCCTGTTGCCGTGCTTCTGGGAAACCACGACCGCGGTCGAGACCGAAGCGGTGCGTTGCTGCAACAGCAAATCACGATGCTGGGTGAGCGGCACTGTCCCTGGAGTTTGCGCCAGTGGGAGAACCCCCAGTTGGCTGTCGTCGGTGCCCGCCCCTGCAGTGCCGGTGGCGGTTTTCATCTTTCTCAAGCTGTTCAGGCCGTGTTTGGACCGGTCACCGAACAGGAATCAGCCGATCGCATCGTGTCTGCCGCTGCGCTGGCACCTTCCGATTGGCCGCTCGTTGTGTTGGCCCATAGCGGACCTACAGGTCTTGGATCCGATGCGGAGAGTCCCTGCGGTCGGGATTGGAAGCATCCGCATATCGATTGGGGTGATCGCGATCTCGCCTTGGCACTCGATCGCATGCAAACGCGCCGACGGGCTGACTTGGTGGTGTTCGGACACATGCACCATCAGCTCAAAGGGCGCCGCGGCGAACGAATCACATTTCATCGTGATCGCAGGGGCACGTGTTACGTGAATGCCGCCTGTGTTCCCCGCTCTGGATGCGATGACGACGGGAAGCCACTGCATCACCTCACCTGGGTGGAATTCAATGCCATCGAACCCATCCTGATTAGTCACCGTTGGTATCGGCCCAGTGGGGATCTGGTGTATGAGCAAACCTTGTATCGATGCTGATTTACGTCTGCTTGAGCAGCCATGGCTTCGGTCATGCGGCCCGCCAGGCCGCCATGCTTCGGCATTTGCATCGATTGCAACCCACCTGGAGGCTGGTGGTCAGTTCGATGGTGGACTCAGCATTTCTCGCGTTGGTCCTGCGCGAGGTGCCGGTGCTTCGGCGAACTGTCCGCTGGGACGTGGGCATGCTCCAAGCCGATGCACTGGGAGCGGATCAGCCGGCAACCCTCCAGGCTCTTGAGCAGCTGCAATCGGATCTGCCCAGACAGCTGGATGAGGAGGTGGCGTGGATCCGACGTCAGCATGATCAGGTGGCGGTGGTCGGCGACATCCCACCTGCCGCCGCCGATTTGGCCTCGCGGCTGAATGCACCATTGATTTGGATGGGCAATTTCGGCTGGGATGACATCTATGAACCCTTGGGCGGATCTTTTCGTTTCTGGGCGCAACAGGCCAACGAGGCTTACCGCAAGGGATCAATGCTGCTGCGCTGTCCGTTTTCGATGGCCATGAACTGGCAGCTCTCCGATGTGGCCTTGTCGCTGGTGACAGCAGAACCACGACCTCTTCCACCTGATTTCGGGGTGTCGCTCGCGCGTGATCCCCGCACCAAGGTGATGGTGGGGTTTGGCGGACTCGGGCTTTCCTTGCCACCCGATCTCTTTCGACACTGGCCGGAGCAGCTGTTTTTGATCGCTCCCTCGCGCAAGTCCAACCAAGACGCTGAAGCGGAGCTGCCAGCGAATGTGATGGTGCTGCCTGAGCAGGTCAGGCCCTTGGACGTGCTGCCCGTGTGTGAACGGCATCTGGGCAAACCGGGATTCAGCAGCTTCTGTGAGGCGATGTCCCAGAAGGTGGGGATGCACGTGGTGGAGCGGCATGGTTTCGCCGAAGCGGAGGTGCTGATGAATGGTTTGCGTCGCCACGCGGACCACCACTGCCTCAGCCGTGAGGAACTTGAGTCTGGAGACTGGAAATTGGATCAGCCGCTCATACCAGCTTGTGGTGATGCGCTGGCGAGCGATGGCGCTCAGGTGGCTGCTGAAACGCTCCAGATCTGGTTGCGCACAACGATTAAGCAGAACTGATTAGCTCTATTAGCCAGGCTGATGAGCGTTGAAAGGTCTTGACGCGTCTTGGGTCTGAAAGCGAACAGAGCGTGATTAAGGCGAATGACGATTTTGCGTGTGTCACATCTCTTCTGGGATGCGCAGCCTCGGTTCGACACAGTTTGCCCGTGCTTTTTGCATACGGGATTCTCTGAGTCCATCAAATCACTACCTAAAACCAACTGCTTGTTGCCACAAGTGGTGATTTTGTTCTTCGTAAGCCTTTGATGACTTCTCTTGCTTTGAACGCCTGTCGTTGCTTTGCAGGCGCCGTTGCAAGCGTTGTCCCATTCACCGCCTCCATCACCGCACCGGTGCATGCGGTTCTTCCCTCCATCGAATCTCGATCCAAGCTGGTTCAACTGGAAGAAGAGGCCCCAGTCTCTGCCCTCCCTTACATCATCACGCCCGAGCGTCGCGCGATGCTCAACACCATTCGGTTTGCCGAAGGCACTTGGAAAAACGGCCTTGACGTGGGTTATCGGGTGATGTTCGGCGGTGGCCTCATGGCCAGCATGGACCGTCATCCCGATCGTGTGATTTATTCCTCGCGTTACGCGAGTGCTGCAGCAGGTGCCTATCAGTTCATGCCTTTTACCTGGGACTTGGTCAAGCGCAGCATTGGTGTCCGTGGCTTTGGCCCTGAAGTGCAAGATCAGGGCGCACTGTTCCTGATTCAACGCCGCAAAGCCCTTGGCTTGACCGACACGGGTGTGATGACGCCGCAGTTGGCCGCGATGCTGGCTCCCGAATGGGCATCGTTCCCCACCCTGAGAGGGCGCAGTTATTACGGCCAACCCGTCAAGCGGTTCGACAGTCTGCGTGGTTTCTACAACCTCAACCTGGTGCAGCTGCGTCAGATCCGAGATCAGCGTCGTGCCGATCTTGCTGCAGCTAGAAACGGTGAGATGCCCACCGATGGAGCGCCGAAGGCTCCCGTCTGTACCGTGCCGACGATCCTCTGCGGCATGCCCTGAGCCACTCGGGACGCCCTATGGCATCCCGACGTAAGGGTGATCGTTGAATCAGCTTTCGTTGGTTGATTCATTGAGCTTCCGCCCGACCGTGGCCTGAGCAATCAAATAGGCGGCAACACCACCGGCTAGGAATCCCATGCCATTGCGGATCAGCGGCAGCAGCTCACTGGTGCGCGTCACGACCGGTGCGACGCCGAACACACCAAACAACATCACCCAGAGAGGAGACAGCAGCAGCACCCAGGCCCAGGCAATCTTTTCGCCTTCCTTGCGCGGATAGGCGGCGAAACCGGCGATCAGACCTCCCAAGACCGATGTGGTGAGCGTCCAAAGCCATTGTTCGGTGGGCAGGCCAGGAACCACCTGGCATCCACCGCGGTCGAGACAGAGTTCCACGGCATCCAGGGCCGCAAGGATGGCACCGTCTTCACCGTGGTCCTTCACGTAGTACTGATTGCCATAGCGCGTTTGCAGTTCGACCCACCACGTGCGTGGCATCAATGCGAAGAAGGCGTCTCCCACGTTGAAATTGAGCAGATTTCCACCCCGGGGATCAGCAACTAGCAGCAAACTGCGTTCATCCAATCCCCAAAATTCCTTCACCGCTCTGCCAGGTGTGCGCTCGTACTGGGTCAAGACCCGCAGCTTCCAGCCACTGCGGTCCTCAAAGGCATCCAGCGATGTTTCTAGGGATTGACGCTGGTTGTCGCTGAGAGCTTTGGCTAGGTCAATGACTGGTGTGGCGTGATCCGGCAGCAATTCCGGATTGTCGATGGCCATGGCCGGTGCAGCGAGCAGCAGCAGCAGAACCGAAAGACTCAGCACAGCCTTCATGCCGCGAGAGATGGCTTGGAGACCCATGATCGTGTGCGAGTGCTCGCCATTCTCACCACATGAAGGCCTCCGATGTGCCCTGCCCCGATTGGATGCAGCAGAGGTTGAAGTTGCATGGCCATCAAGTTCCCTTTTCCACCTTCATGGAATGGGCACTTCACGACCCTCAGCATGGGGCCTATGGAGCGGGCCGTCTGCAGGTAGGGACGGATGGCGATTTCGTCACATCCCCTGCCCTTGGTGATGACTTCAGTGCCCTTCTGGCCCGTCAACTCATCGAGTGGCTGGAGGTGTTGGCGCGTCGTCATCCTGATCAGCCACTGGTTGTGGTGGATGTCGGCCCAGGTGAAGGGCATCTCATGGACCAGCTGAGGCCTCATCTGTCTGTCCAAGCTCCCGATCTGATCGGCAGGCTGGAATGCGTGCTGGTGGAATTGAATCCCGGCATGGAAGCTCGCCAACGCAACCGGCTGAGCAATGACCACCCCATTCCCTGTCGCTGGAGTGCGTTGGAGGATCTTCATGCAGAGCCGTTGATTGGCATCCTCATTGCGCATGAGTTGCTGGATGCGTTTCCTGTCGAGCGCCTGATCGTTCGCGACGGGACCTTGCAGCGTCAACTGGTGCAACTGCAGCCGTCCGAGTTAGGCCAGGGATCGCTTGTGTGGGGCGAGGAACCCTTGCCGGAGGCGTTGGCCGCGCAGATTGCGCAGCAAGCGCAGCGGATTGGATTGCCACTCCCTCCGCTCGATGTTGAAGACGGCTGGGCCACGGAGTGGCACCACGCTGTGGAGCCTTGGTTACGTCAGGCCAGCTATGCCATGCAAGACGGCATGCTGCTGGTGGTGGACTATGCGATGGAAGCCAGTCGTTATTACGCCGCCAGACGTCCAGACGGGACCCTGACGGCGTATCGCCAACAGCAAGCCTCAGGTGATGTGCTGCGCCATGCTGGCGAGCAGGACATCACGGCACATCTGTGCCTGGAGACCCTTCTGGACTCCGCGAAGGCAACGGGCTGGATCCCAGCAGGTCAGTGCCGACAGGGAGAGGCTCTGCTGGCGCTCGGCCTGCCGGAGCGGTTCTCAGCGCTTCAGCGGTTACCTGGTCATCAGCTGGATGAGGCCTTGCACAGACGTGAGGCGCTCCTGCGTCTTGTGGATCCCAGTTGTCTGGGGGAATTGCGTTGGCTGGCTTTTGAACGGTGCGCAGTTCATGACGACCTGCCGATGCCGAATCCCAGCCGCTTTTTGCGGGAGCCTTCTTAGCTAAGCCAGAGCAGCGAGGCATTCCCTCACATCGCTGTCGCTGATGTCGTCTCGGATCACCACCTCACCGATGCAGGTAGGCAGCACAAAACGCAGGCGTCCGTGACGGACTTTTTTGTCACCACGAAGGGTTGTCAGCACCGCATCCACATCAAGGTTGGGCCAGGTCGCGGGGAGCCCCGCTTTTTCGAGCAAATGCACCTGGCGCATCTGATCAGCTTCACCCCACAGTCCCTTCAAGACCGCCAAACGTCCTGCTGCCACCATGCCAATTGCCACGGCTTCCCCATGCAGCCAGGTGCCATACCCAGTCAGCGTTTCCACCACATGACCGAAGGTGTGGCCGTAATTGAGGATGGCTCGACGCCCTCCTTCCCGTTCATCCGCGGCCACAACAGTGGCTTTGGCTTGGGCCGAGCGCACCAGGATGTCGTGAAGCATGGTCGCTGATATCGCAGCAGGATCCGACAAATTCACGGCTTTTTCCATGCGGGTGAACAGATCCGGGTCACCGATGACGCCGTACTTGATCACTTCAGCCATACCCGCCCTGAACTCACGCACCGGCAAGGTTTTCAGCGTGTTCGGATCAATGGCCACCAGCCTTGGCTGATGGAAAGCTCCGATGAGATTTTTCCCTTTGGGGTGGTTGACGCCGGTTTTTCCACCGATTGAGGCATCCACCATGGCCAGCAGTGTGGTGGGCACCTGGATCACCCCCACACCGCGTAACCAGCAGGCAGCGGCAAAGCCTGTCATGTCGCCCACCACTCCTCCACCAAGGGCGAGCATCAGTGAGGTGCGTTCGAGACCCTGTTGCTGGGCTTGATCGAGGATCTGGCTCAGGGTCTGCAGCGTTTTGCCCTCTTCTCCAGCCTCGATCTGCAGCAGCACAGGATCAAACCCTGACGTGCGCAGACTGTTCAGGCAGCTGTCTCCATAGGGAGCTGCAACATCGGGATTGCTAACCACGAGCACTTTGGTTCCCTTGCGGACGTCCATGGCAGCGAGCGACTTGCCAATGGCACTGACCATGCCCTCTCCGATCACGACCTCATAGGGGTTGCGCTCGAGTGGCACGTTAATGCGCGTGCACTCCTGCAATGCCATTCCCTCCGCTGTGGTGCTCATGGACCGTGGCTGCGGCTCAGTTCCGCAGTTGTTCTGATCGACTGACCCTATCCTCAGCCGCAAGTGTCCTGAGTCTGATGAAGCCCATCTCCAGGCCTAATTCTCGCGCCAGTCTGACGGCCTGGGCTTTTCTCATACCGGCGTTGACTCTGCTCAGTCTGTCAGTGCTTATCCCCGCTGGCATGGCTCTGCTGATGAGCTTTACGCAGACGGGTCTTGATGTTTCAGAGCCGTTGCAGTTCATCGGTCTAGCCAACGTGCGGCGTCTGATCGGAGATCCGATGTTTTACCGCGTGCTGAGCACCACGCTGATCTACCTGGTTGGTGTGGTACCGCCAATTGTGCTCGGCGCGTTGGTGCTGGCTGTGCTGGTGAACCGAGTGCTGCCAGGAATTCACTGGCTCAGAGCCGCGTTTTACACCCCTGTGCTGGTGTCGATCGTGGTGGCGGCTATCGCCTTTCGTTGGCTTTATGCCGAAAACGGTCTAATCAACGGTTGGTTGGGTGCCCTGATTGGATCGGGATTTATGCCCATCGACTTTCTCACCAGTCCATTGTTGGCCCTTCCTTCGGTGATGTTGGTGACTCTTTGGAAAGGACTTGGGTATTACATGGTGATTTTCCTGGGGGGCCTGCAAGGCATCCCCACAGAGCTTTACGAAGCGGCTGAACTTGATGGCAGCGAGGGATGGAGAAAACATGTCGACATCACGTTGCCGTTGTTGCGCCCGTACCTCACGCTTGTGGCGGTGATCTCCGCCATTGCAGCCACCAAAGTGTTTGAGGAGGTGTTTCTGATGACGCAGGGAGGTCCTGCGGATTCCACGCGCACACTGGTGTACTACGTGTATGACCAGGCCTTCGCTGAGCTGGAAATTAGTTATGCCTGCACGGTGGGGTTAGCGCTGTTTCTGATCGTCTTGTTGCTGACGGCCATTCGCTACGGTCTCAGTGACGATCGATCGCTGATTTGATTCCCGTTGACGCTGGCTGGATGGCAAGCTTCACGTTGAAGCAAATCCAAGGCGATGCCGAATGATGCCGGCACAATCGGGGTCGTCGGGGGTGGTCAACTGGCCTTGATGCTCTGTGAGGCGGGTCAGGCCAGAGGAATTCCGGTTGTTGTTCAGAGTGCGTCGGATCAAGATCCCGCCGCGGCATCTGCGCAGCATCAGGTGATTGGTACTCCCACCGATGCGGCAGCTACCGCATCACTGGCTGGTTGCTGCAATGGCATCACGTTCGAAAATGAATGGATTGCTGTTGAGGCCTTGCTGAGGCTTGAGCGCGACGGCGTGTCGTTTAAGCCATCCATTCAGAGCCTGAAGCCACTGGTGAACAAGCTGTCGCAGCGTCGCTTGCTGAATGAGCTTGCCCTGCCCAGTCCTGATTGGGTCGGCCTGGATGAGATTGACCGCAAAACGCTTGAACTGCCGGACGATTGGCGATTCCCTGTGATGGCCAAGGCAGCGCATGGCGGTTACGACGGCAAGGGCACCCGTGTGATCAAGGATCGTGTTGCCTTAAGCGAGCTGCTCAGCAGCGTTATGACCAAGGACTGGTTGCTGGAAGCCTGGGTGCCGTATGACCGTGAACTTGCTCTGGTGGTGAGCAGGGATCAGCAGGGTCGGATCCGTTCGTTTCCTTTGGTAGAAACACACCAGAGCAGTCAGGTCTGTGACTGGGTTCTGGCACCTGCACCGGCGGAGCAACTGCTGGAGGCAACGGCCTACAACGTTGCAGCCTCTTTGCTCACGCATCTGAATTACGTGGGTGTGATGGCCCTGGAATTTTTCTATGGGCCGCAAGGCTTGATGGTGAATGAAGTCGCCCCTCGCACCCACAATTCCGGGCACTTCTCCATCGAAGCTTGCAGCAGCAGTCAGTTCGATCAGCAGTTGTGCATTACCGCCGGTTTGCCCGTGCCTTCCACGGAGTTGGTGGCTGCTGGTGCCCTGATGGTCAACCTGCTTGGTCTTGGACCTGATGCGGAGTTTTCACTTGATGAGCGTCTGTCGGCTTTGCAGGCCATCCCCGATGCGCATCTCCACTGGTATGGAAAGGAGGAAATGCCCGCGCGCAAGGTGGGGCATGTCACCGTTCTGCTTCAGCAACCCGACGCCGACGGCAGAGATGGTGAAGCAAGAGAAGTCTTGGAACGTATTCGGTCGGTGTGGCCAAATCCATTAAATTGACGAAGGACTCCCTGATTGGTGACAGCCTTTCTCTAGTGCTCTGATCTGACTCTCTTTCGACTTGGGGGGACTGTCGTGATGGTGCCGTAAACCGGCCTTGCAGCCGGAAACGAATCCCCACTTTGTCGCCCCTTCTGGTAACTCCAGGTCGAACACTGGGGCTCGCACGGT
>MDTA01129989.1_pt1 | contig 12987 bp, 14 predicted proteins | sample 811151 | NCBI WGS metagenome assembly MDTA01 (sample SAMN05326648, study PRJNA326480) | marine metagenome | isolation source: seawater | place: Indian Ocean: South | collected 2010 | reverse complement strand
TTCTCCCCGATCGAACTAGATAGCAAGCGGGCGGAGTAGAGGCTCGTATCTCATCACCCGAAAGACTGCCCAGAAGCGATAGAACTAATTTTTCATTACCACCTTTTACCTTCTTTCTTCGAATTATTTACTGGTTTTGATCTCATAGCCATACGCTTTCATAGAGTTCTTTTTCTGACTCATCTTCTATTCGGTTCCATTCACTTGGAATCCATATCTCAAGTCGATTGATCACACCGATCACTACAGCTTCCCTTTCGAGGCCTATTTCGTTTCGGAGTTTTGCGGGTATAGGTATTCGGCCTTGAGTGTCGGTTCTAACTTCCGAAATACTCGCGGCCCATCGCCTTTGAGCATCGGCTGTAACTTTTTTTGTTTGCACTTGTTCGATCAGACGCTCGGCAACCTTTTCAATTTCGTCAGCTGAATAGACCATTAAACATGGGGCTTGCAATGATTTCGCTATGAAAGCGGCATCTTTTAGGTGCCGACGAAAGTTAGATGGCAGAACTATTCTGCCCTTTTCATCAAGTAATCGATCGTGCTCACCTGTAAACATCGCATTCCCTGGTTCTCAGCACATGAGGATTTCGTTAACAAATACTCAAGTCTGCTTTGGGTGTAAACACCCTTTCTCTCCCGTTCTCTCCACATTAACCCCTTTTACTCCACTTATCAACACTATTGAACCAAAAAAGCGAAAAAACAGTGATTTATTGCCGCTTCATGTTCTATTAGTCCTTCACCAATTGGGCTAGTTATTGGAAAAACTAGTCAATGACTTGATAAAGGCCTCCAAAACCTTGTTCTTTTCGCAGCCGGAAGCGATGCCTACAGCAGTAATTTCCTCTTCGAAGTTAGGTATAGAAACTGTATTGAAGGCACCTATTAAGTGGTCAGGATTCCATTCAATTACGAGAGCGCACTGGAATCTTGTCCCTAACTTAGACCGCCTTTGTGAAATACCGAGTATTTTTTTACCTTCTCTAAATATCTCACCTGGCCCCTTTCCAGCGAAGCAAACTAGATCGGACAGAGTTGAACGCAAGAATTCCCCCGTATAAACGCTAGACGACACCTTGACTTCCTTGAGTGCTCGATTCCAAGCATTACCTATCCCAATTGATGCTTTCGCGATATCACTTTCCCAGAGTTGAGAATTCTTCGGAACAAATACATCAACCCAGAGAATGTCTTGTGGATCAACAAGCACTGCCCCTCCCCCACTTTGTCTGGTAGTTAAATTGAGATTATTTTCCCTAATATATTCAAAATTTAGGTATGACTTCTCTCTTTCGCTCTTCCCTAACACAAGGCATGTGTCTTTTGGCTCGATAACCCAAATAGTAGGCGTTTCCCAATCCTTTAAGTTGGCCTCATGCGCTAAAGCCGTTTCAGTATATTTGGTCTCGATTTTCCAGTTGTTCAATTGATAAACACTTCTGCCGGCTCGCAATGCATATTCACTTTCTTGATGGCCAAGTACGGCACCATTCTAGATAGGTGATGACATCATTATTTAAATCACTCAGATCATCGCTTGATCCGTATGCTGTATGGACCCTAAATTCAATGTACGATCTCTCAGGTACAGGCAAAAAAGGAGGTTTGGAATACCAATTAGATCTACGAATTCGCCATACTTGCTTTAAAGCTATTGGCCATAACGACGGCCTTTTCAACACAGTTGTAATCAAGGTTAGTAATACACGTGCATTCATTTACGAAGACTTTCAGAACCCATTAGGAAGGGGCTCCCAATACATTTTGTTCACTATTGCAGAGGGTCGTCTCGTCGGAATCTACCCTTCAGTTTCCCTTGCCTATCGGCAAGAGAGTTTCTTAAGTTTCCTGAGCGAACACTCATTGATAGCTGATTCATTCCAGCCCGACCCAATCTTCGGAGGTTCTGCTCAAACAATAAAGCTGCAGCAAGCATCATTACAAATCCTACGAATGCTAGCCAGAAACTTATTGATAAAGTCAGAACAATTGTTACTAGACCAATAATAAATCCGAGAACTGACCATTTAATATTCCTAGCTGAATGAGTATAAACGGTAGTCGTGGCTACTTCTTTCGCTAAGGCTGGATCAGTCTCATGAAGTTGTTGTTCAATTTGACTAAGTATTCTTTGTTCATCATCGGATAGAGGCATATATATATCATCTCATAAACACTGGCAATCAACAACGTATGAGTGCCTAGTTTTTACGAGGAATTTGGGCCCCATTGCTGTATACCTCTTTTTTTAGAATTTAAACCCTTTTCAGTCAATGTACTGACTAGACCAATCGAATCCGGACCATATTTGGATCGGATGAAGTCAATAGCATCCTCTGTTTCGCGCCATTCTCTGTCATTCGTATCTATTTCATCAAATGAAAGTTGTAACCCATCTTTGCTCTGAGCAAAATTTGAGGCACCGATACCAAGCAAGCGAACCCCAATCGCTAAATCGACTGTGTCAAGCAAAGTAATTGTTTCCCGAGCTATTACCTTTCCACTATCTGTTGGGTTAGGAAGCGTTACTGACCGAACTAGAGTTGAAAAATTAGTGAGGCGTACTTTGAGAGACAACGTCCTAGCTAGCTTCTCGGAAGACCTTAGTCTCTTGCCCACTGAGTCAGAAAGTCTATGTATCTCTGAATGGATTTTAGTTAAGTCAAACAAATCAGAAGTAAAAGTTTCTTCGTTTGAGATTGATTTTGCTACCTGCGTGGGCTCAACATTGCGTTCGTCTATACCGAAGGAGAGTCTATGTAAATGGGAACCTTGGGTTTTCCCTAACGCTCCTTTTAAAGTACTTAGAGGGAATTTTCGTAATTCTGAGACAGTGGTTATACCCAATTGAGCTAGCTTTTTTACTGTTGCTGGCCCTACTCCCCAAAGAGCTCTTACCGGCAGTTTATCCAGAAAACTGATTACTCCATCAGGGTGGATTACCATCACACCTATTCCAGGTATAGGACCAGTAGGGCTTGGGGAAGGTTTAGCTTCTTCAGTTGCTAGTTTCGCCATAAACTTGTTAGGAGCTATTCCTACCGAGCAACTTAAACCTTGTTCATTGCGGATATCACTTCTTATTGCATTCGCAATTTCAACAGGCGTTCCGTACAGTCGTTGACTCCCTCCAACATCAAGGAAAGCTTCGTCAAGAGAAATAGGTTCAACAAGTGGAGTGTATCTATTGAATATCTGCATAACTTTGTAACTCATCGCAGCATAATACGTATGGTCACCTGGTAGAAAGGTTGCAGCAGGACAAAGCTTTCTTGCTTGAAAAGCCGGCATCGCTGAGCTGATACCATATGACCTTGCCTCGTAGGAGGCTGCAGCAACAACTCCGCGGTTACCTGTTCCACCGACTACAACCGGTTTTCCAACGAGTTCAGGCCTTCTGACAAGTTCTGCTGATACGAAAAAAGCATCCATGTCAACGTGTAAAATATGAGAAGTAGAAATATTTTTTTTCATATCTGACCTAATAAAGGGGCTTGGCATGCTCTTGACCTGGGTTTAGCTAAACCATATGAGATGCCATACAAAGAATCTACAACTCCTTTAGAAGGTGGTCTACTATTCTCCAATTTGATTAAACTTTCTACTCTTACAATCCAATGCTTTATGCTTGGATAATGAACGATAATTCCTCCTCAGAAAGAAAAGACTTACCTAATGAAGGTATGCCAGCTATAGAATTATCAAAAGAATCAGCTCTTAACGAATATTCAATTGATAGTCTCCCAATCACCGCAACTCCGATGTCGGGTCCATCAAAACCCTCTCAGGCTCTTGCATTTGGGTCAATCCTCCTAGGAGGTGCTTGTGGAGGATTAATAGGTTTCGCGTTTACAGACTTACAATGCTCTGGGAGTTGTTCTAGCGCTTCTGGATTGGGCGCCCTCATTGGAGCGGTTGTTGGAGCAGGGGGTGTAGGAGTTGTTTCAGTTTTAGTATTGAGGGCTATGAACGAGTGGAAGAATAAAACGAAAATTGAAGAGGGGAAAACTGCGCTTTCTGATGATTATTCAAAGAGCCCAAATGACTGACCCTCATGACTTACGTGACATTGCTCTTCAGTGTGTAAGTTCAGCTACGTCCTCAACCAACATCAGGGAAGTGCCGGCTGATATGCTCCTGCCAGAAACCAAATCATCTAATTCAGACTATGTTACATGGGTCGATCGCGAGATTGAATCGAAGATGACGAAATTCCTCAGAGAGTCTCGAGACCAAGATAGTATCCTAGCCGAAGAAGGCTCTAAAAGAATTGGCTCCTCAGGGGTTAGATGGGTCATTGATCCGATTGATGGGACAACAAATTTTGTTTACGGGATTCCATGTTTTGGTATTTCTTTAGCGGCTGAACAGAACGGGGATATAGTCACCGGTGTAGTAGCTGATTTAGGGCACGGTGAGGTCTTCGATGCCGTAAAAGGGCACGGAGCAAGATGTAATGGAGTCAATATTCAAACAAATATGAACGATAGCCTAAAAAACGCCATCGTCGGAACGGGTTTCAGTTATATACCTAAACGGAGGGAAGTTCAAAGCAAGCTGTTGCAACATATCCTTCCTCGAGTCGGGGATATCCGGCGCTTTGGTTCTGCTGCAATAGATCTTTGTTGGCTTGCTTTGGGAAGATTGGATGCCTTCTACGAAGAGGGTTTGAATTACTGGGATTATGCAGCTGGCGCTCTCATCGCTTCTGAGGCTGGCGCAATCGTACGAGTTGAGAAGTTAGAAGATGAAATAGACCTCTTAATTGCTTCTAACCCTCATATAAATAACAGACTGTATGAATTGGTATCTGCTGCGCTAGAAACTCTAAATCAGGATTCCTGATGCTGACCTACCACCCTGCAAAGTATTCACCTATGATATCACTATGACCACAACTATTTTGGTTGTAGAAGACGATGAACGTATTCGCACAGCTGTTCGGCTAGCACTCGAAAAGGAAGGTTGGAGCGTATTAGAGGCTGCTAGTGGCGAGGAAGCTCTTAAGGTTTTTCAATCAGATAAGTGCGATATTCTTCTAATTGATATCATGCTTCCTGGCATTGATGGATTTGAAGTCTGTAGATCGATTCGGAAACTAAGTGAAGTTCCTGTTGTGATGGTGACTGCAAGAGACGATACCCATGATGTGGTGGCGGGATTAGAAGCTGGTGCAGATGATTACTTAACCAAACCCTTTGCTCCCAAGGAACTGAGTGCCCGAATAAGAGCACTTTTGAGACGGGTTCGCCTCCCTTCGCCTGAGCTCAGCAGACTTGAGTTTGGTGATTTAAAAATTCTCCCTGATCAAGGCCAAGTAATTGTAAATGAAGAAATAATTCACCTAACTCGAACGGAATTTCAACTTCTTGTTGAGCTAGCTTCAGTCCCTGACCGTGTCTTTAGTAGAGATGAACTCCTTGAAAGAGTTTGGGGAGAGGACTATTTCGGCGACGGAAGATTAGTTGATGTGCACATTCGTCGACTACGAAAAAAAATTGAACCGGAGGATGCTAAGCCTCAATACGTCGTTACAGTGCGTGGTTTCGGTTACAAATTGAAAAGTTAGCTATAAATGAAACCGCCTAAACGGTCACTTCGTCTTAGAACAAGACTTATCCTTACCTTTGGTGTTGGCGCTCTACTAATTACTAGCGGCATATCAGTTCTCACGTATTTCTTGGTGCGTGGGAGCTTAACTGAGAACCGAGATCAAAGCGCCCTCAGCGTTGCGTCGGTCAATGCCAGGCAGGCCGAACGCAGAATCTTTGAAGGAGCTACCGACAAAGCAGTTAGAGATTTCCTTTCGAATCTTAGAGGAGTCCGCTCAGAATCTACTGCAGTTCTTCGGCTTGAAACAGATTGGATTTCCGCAGATCCGGTTGTATTTCCAGCTCCAGATAGCATAGATCCCCAATTGTTAGAAGCTGTAAATAATTCCACGTCAGAGGGTGCTGAAATGAGCTATCGATTGGACGATGGAACTCCGGTACTTGTAGTCGGCTTTCCTTTGGTTACAAGAGATGCCCTTTACTTTGAAGCAACACCTCTTGACGATATTGAAGATACTCTTGATTCGCTTGCTAGCATCCTTATGCTAGTGAGCGGGGGTATTTTCTTATTTGGGATTGCTCTAGGATTTTGGTCATCACGTCGCGTATTATTTCCCGTTGAAGAAGTCGGACAGACAGCCAAAGCGATTGCCGTAGGAGATTTATCTGCCCGCCTTGACGTTGGCAATGATCCGGACCTAGAGACACTCGCGTCCACGTTTAATCAAATGGCGGAAATACTTGAAGAAAGAATTCAAGCGGACGCAAAATTTGCAAGCAATGTATCTCATGAGTTGCGATCGCCTCTGACGACCATCATGGCATCTGTTGAAATTCTAAACAGCAGCAGTGATTCTCTTGATGATAGCTCTCAACTTGCTTTAGATTTACTTAATGCAGATCTAGAGCGCTTTACGCAACTTGTTGAAGACCTCTTGGAAATTTCGCGTTACGATGTCGGGGTTAACGCTCTCACGTTGGAAAGATTTCTTGCAATTGAATTTTTGGAACGAGTTATAGAGCAAAGGAATGCAGAAAATTTAAAAATTGACTTTCCAATTGGACTTAAAGATATTTTGATTGAGGCAGACAAGCGAAGGCTAGCAAGAGTCTTAAGTAACCTGCTTGATAATGCGGACTATTATGCAGGAGGAGCCACAAGTATAGAAATAGCAGTGACTGATGATACTTTGACGATTACAGTAATTGATGATGGCCCTGGAATAAGAAATGAAGAACAGGCTTCGATATTTGAAAGGTTTGCTCGCGGATCCGCTGGTGGCAGAAGAGGCTCTGGAACGGGAACAGGTTTAGGGCTATCGCTAGTAGCTGAGCATGTGAAGTTGCATGGCGGCTCCGTCGCAGTGTCAGCTGCAAATCCTGATGGAACAGGGTCTAAATTCAGTGTGACTTTGCCGGGAGTCGTTAAATGAAACTTTCCCTTATTGCCACAATCGTCGTTCTACCAATTCTCTTGCTCTCCTGCGGGATACCTGAGGATAGCAAGCCTGTGTCAGTAGTTTCTCCTTTGATTGATAGGACAGAGATTCAAGTCGATGAGGTCCAAAGTGGAGAAAGCAGGAATGAATATATCTACCTTTTTGATGAGAATGAAAGACTCTCACCAGTTTTGCGTGTAATTCCAAGAGCTGAATTGAGGGTTACTGACCTTATAAATGAATTAACTGCTGACTTGTTACCAACAGAGCGAAAGGCAACTTTGAGTACGACTGTTCCTAGTGGGTTATCTCTGGCAGGTGTAACTCAGGAGGATGATCTTGCAATAATCAATTTCAACTACGGAGGTCTAGAACTGATTGAAGGCGACGAGCTAGCGAAAGCTTTAGCCCAGATTGTTTGGACACTCACCGAGACCGGAGATTTAGATTCTATTATCATCTCTATTGGGGGCGATATAAAGACTTGGCCAACGACCAACAGCGGTGATCAGCAGTTATTGAGAAGAATTCAGTTTATGAGTTACGCTCCCGACGTCACGATTGGAATCACAGGGTAAGAAATGAATAATTATTCTTTTGCAGCTATTAAAGGTCTTTACATAATATGGAAGTAATACTCTCAATAGATGCAGGAACAACAGGAGTAAGATCTTTGCTTGTTGATAAGTCTGGGATAATCGTTGAAAGTTCCTATAGGGAATTTCCTCAGTATTTCCCTGAAGCCGGCCAAGTTGAGCATGATGCGAATGAAATCTGGGATGCTATCAAAGAGACGATAGGTGACGTTATCTATAAGTTTGGGGGACAACCCGAAGCAATCGGAATAACAAATCAACGTGAAACTATAGTTTGCTGGGACAAGCGAAGTTCAGATCCCTTGCATAGAGCTTTGGTCTGGCAAGACAGAAGGACCTCTGACAGATGCTTACAACTCCATTCGGACGGCTTGCTTCCCATGGTAAGGAATTCGACTGGGCTTGTTCTAGACCCTTACTTCTCTGCAACAAAGATTGAATGGCTTCTGAACAGTGGAATTCAAGCAACAGACGATATTGCATTTGGAACTATTGATAGTTGGATCCTATGGAAATTAACCGACGGAGAGACCTTTGCGACGGATACTACCAATGCGTCAAGAACCATGCTGTTTGATATCAAGAGTTTAGATTGGGATAGCGAACTTCTTGAGGTATTCGGAGTTAGGGTTGAAAATCTTCCAGTAGTTTTTCCATCAAGTGGGGATTTCGGAATAACTAGAAATCAGGCTGTGTTGAACTCGGGGATCCCTATAACTGGGATAGCAGGTGATCAGCAAGCATCATTATTTGGGCAAGCTGCTTTTTCTGAAGGCGAAGCTAAGAATACATACGGAACAGGGTCCTTCATACTTTTGAATGCTGGCGATCATTGTCCTGAGCCGGTTGACGGCTTATTAACCACTCTTGCATGGTCGCTAAAGGACGCTAGCGCTCATTCTGCGACCTATGCTTTGGAGGGGTCAGTTTTCTCTTCCGGTGCTACCATTCAATGGTTACGAGATGGGCTTGAGATTATAAATGAAGCTTCCGAGATAGAAAGTCTTGCTTTAGAGTGTGATTCGACTAACGGTGTTTTCCTCGTTCCTGCCTTTACAGGGCTTGGCAGCCCATGGTGGGACCCAACAGCTAGAGGAACTCTGATCGGTTTAACTAGAGGAACTGGTAGGAGCGAAATCGCACGTGCTGCTATCGAGTCAATGGTTTTTCAAACGCGCGATGTAGTCGAGGCGATGGCTGCTGCATCCGGACACGACCTTAAACACCTTAGGGTTGATGGTGGTGCCTCCGCTATGAATCTCTTATTGCAACTTCAATCGGATCATCTCCAAGTTCCTGTCTCTCGCCCTATTTCCCACGAGGTAACGGCCCTTGGAGCCGCATATCTTGCAGGGCTCGCTTCTGGGTTTTGGAGCTCTTTAGAGGAAATCGGAAATCTCTGGTCTGCTGATTTTTACGCTCACCCGAATGAACTGAGCAATGAAGAAGAAACTAAATATCAGAAGTGGCTAGAAGCGGTGAATAGAAGTTTAGAGTGGGAGTCCTAGAACCTTATAGCTCAGTAAGTGTGTTCTTAATTTGCCGGATAGCTTGATTAGTCCTCTGCTCATTTTCTATCAAAGCAAATCGGACATACCCTTCACCACCGGGACCAAATCCTACTCCGGGTGATGTGGCCACCTTCGCTTCCTTGACTAGCCAAGAAGCAAATTCAATTGAACCCATATGCATATAAGGGTCCGGTATTTTTGCCCAAGCAAACATTGTGCCTTTGGGCGGCTCAATCTCCCAACCGATTCTATTTAGTCCATCGCAGAGACTGTCTCTTCTGTTTTGATAAATACTGTTGACTAACTTTGGATGATCAGCTGCTTCATTCATTGTGACCGTAGCAGCTATTTGTATTGGCTGGAATGTTCCATAATCAAGATAGGACTTGAGTTTCGCAAGCGCTGCTATAACATCGCTGTTACCCAACATAAACGCTACGCGCCAACCAGCCATTGAAAACGATTTCGTCATTGAGTAGAGCTCAACGGCTACATCCTTGCCTCCGTCTACCTGAAGTATTGAAGGAGGCTGGTACCCATCAAACCCAAGATCAGCGTAAGCAAAATCATGGACCAAGAGGACATCTTTCTCTTTGGCAAAGTCAACAACTTTTTGCATGAAATCAAGATCAACACATGTTGTTGTTGGGTTGTGCGGGAAAGACAAAAGAATAACCTTAGGCTTTGGCCAGCTATATTCCCATCTCTCCTGCATGGCCCCAAAAAAATCCGATCCCGTTGATAGCGGTATTTCCCTTACCTCAGCTCCAGCGAAGAGGGGTGCGTAAAGGTGAATAGGGTAAGAAGGCGACGGAACGAGAACAGCGTCCCCTGCTTGCACTAGCGCCCACATTAGATGCGAAAGACCCTCTTTAGCCCCAATTGTGTTGATAGCTTCTGTTTCGGGATCTAATTTCACTCCAAATTTAGTTTCATACAAATCGCAGATTGCTTCTCTTAACTTTGGTAAACCTTTGCTAAGGGAGTACCGATGGTTACGCGGGTTTTGAGCTGCTTCACACAACTTCTCGACCGCGATTTCAGGTGAGGGCAGATCTGGATTTCCAAATCCGAAGTCAATTATGTCATCACCATTACGTCTTCCTTGAATTTTTAGATCGTTAATGATCGTAAATACATAGGGTGGTAAATTTGTTATGCGTCTGAACTCCATGTGCTCAGGGTAACCGCTTTCAGTCGTTAGAGTACGTACCTTTTCAGATCTCCTTTAAAAAATTTTAGATCTCTGATGCAACCAAAGCTGCCCCTATTGCACCGGCTTCATTTCCAAACTTTCCAAGATCTATTTGGGTTAGTTGCTTATTGTCTCTATGCCCTTTTTGCTCGAAGAAAGCTTTGCGTACAGATTGGAGCAGGGGGTTTCCTATGGCGGTAATTCCACCGCTTAGAACAATTATTTCAGGGTCAAGAATATGGGAGAGGTTCTGCAGCCCCACAGAGACCTTTTGTGAGAATTCAAATAGTATTTCAGCGAATTGTTGGTTCCGGTTCTTTTCGTTTCTCTGAATTAAACGGTTTAACTCAGCACCGGATGAGTATTGCTCCCAACAGCCCTTATTTCCGCATGGACATGGGCGTCCGTCAATCTCTACGGTTATGTGCCCAACTTCACCTGCGAGTCCGTAAGACCCTTTATATATTGAGTCGTTTAAGATAAGACCAGCTCCTATGCCTGTACCGAATGAAACGACCAAAATATTACTTTTCCCTATAGCTGCTCCGATCCGATACTCGGCCCATGCCGAGCAGTTAGCGTCATTCTCTATGACGACTTGCATCTGAAGTCTTTCTTCTAGAACGTCCTTTAGAGTGAAATTCTTAAAGCTTGGGAGGTTCGGGGATGTCTTTATGATTCCGGAAGGGGTAACGTGACCTGCACACCCTACGCCAGCTCTTTTAACTTCTGAGGAACTCTCTTGTATAAGTTCTCTGGCCATCCTGGTAATAGTACCGATAATTTCTTCTGGGTCACCTGAATGGCTTTCTTGAAGAAATGAGGAGGCTGACCCGTCGCTGTCTAAACGCAAGCCACGAAGGTTGGTGCCTCCAATATCGAATCCGAGGCTAGACATTAGACGATTCAGGTAGTAGCGACAGATTCAATTCTGGAGCTTAGAGCTTCAAGAGCAGCACGAACGATTCGAGACTCAGCTCTTCGTTTTACGAAACCAGGAATCAATATGGCTAAATCTGCAGCAAGGTGGTAGACCACCTCTGTCTTGTCACCGTTCTCTATGGGATTGAATTCGTACTCACCTTCGATTTTTTTAGTGATATCGCCTTCAATTTGCCTCCACGCAACTCTAAGTGGATTGCTTCCGTAATAGTATCGAAGCGTGTATGTGGTACTTCTTCCCATTGCAGCTGCCCGAAACTTAACGTCACCTCCTAGACCGGTTTCATCTGTAATGAGAACAGACGCAGATTTTATATCTAAAGCCCATTCAGGGTAGTTTTCAAAATCAGTGATTACATCAAAGCATTGCTGGGGTGTGGCGTTTATTATTTTTCGCTGGGTTGCGTGATCGCTCATCTCACCCCTTTCAGGTTGGTCTCTTTTTAAATGTGCCGTTCATGATAGCCCACATATTGAGGTTACCAAGGGCAAATAGTGATGCGAGGATACCAAATGCAAAGTTCGTACTTGATTGGATTGATGCGAAAATAACGCTGCCAATGATTTCTATTGCAAGTGAACCGTAGAGTGTGGCTTTTATTCCGCTGGACGTGTTTTGTGGAAGCTTAATAAGGTCGATGGTTGTGATGACTTCGAATCTGCTTCGCGATATTGATTGCAGGAACGCCCTTAATCCGAGTAAGACACCAATAGCAAACATTGATAACGAAACGATTACAAATAATATTTCAATTTTAGATTCAATTGATGCGATGACCCCGACTATCAAAAAGAGGAGCGTTCCGCCTGCTGAAAATTTTGTAAGATTCTCTGCTTTAACCTGGCTCATTGTTTTATCACTTTTCTTTTGAACGACATTTTGCTTCAAGAATAGATTTGTGAAATTTTTTTGATAAATAGTCGTATGAGAACTCAGTTTCAGCTCTAGATCGGGAGATCTTTTTGAGTTCGGCAAATTTCGCTTTATTGTCAAGAAGTTCGTTGATGGCTTCTGCAACACTTTTTGAATCTTTGGGGTTCTGTATAACTTTTCCTGTTTCATCATGAAGAACTGCTTCTTCTGCACCGCCGCTCTTTCCGGCAATTTGTGGTATTCCTGCGGCGGCAGCTTCTAAGAATACGATTCCGAACCCTTCTTGCTCTAAGCCCCCCCACCTCACTCTACATAACATTGAAAATATGTCTGCCGATCCATAAAGAGATGGGATATGTTGATCTTGAACGTGCCCCAAGAAAGTGACGGGGGCTTTCTTTTGTTTAGCGATAGTTTCTAGTCTTTGACGGTCTCTTCCAGTACCTGCGATTAGTAATTTAAGATTTGGTCGATTCTTTTGAAGCTCAGCGCAGGCTTTTATAAGTACATCCATACCTTTTCGAGGGACAAGTCTACTTAATGTCAAAATGATCTCGTCTTTTTGATTAAGCCCAAATGAAGACCTTGCGCTATTTCGTTCTTCTAGAGTAAGAGGCTTGAAACGTTTTTCATCGACTCCGGGCGGAATGATCACTACCGGTAGTTTGGATTTGGCTGCTCTTTCCGCTTCTTTGGTTGAATACTCTCCAGCCGTGACGACTAGTTCAGCGCTTAGGAGAACCTTTCGTAGCATTTGTTTTAGTCCGGGGATTCTCCCTGGGATGGTTACTTCTGCGCCGTGAAGAATCACTCCGTATGGTGTCCCAATTTTTGGACCTAGAATTCCTACTGGAACTGCTGGGTCAAACATTACA
>MDTA01086340.1_pt1 | contig 12987 bp, 11 predicted proteins | sample 811151 | NCBI WGS metagenome assembly MDTA01 (sample SAMN05326648, study PRJNA326480) | marine metagenome | isolation source: seawater | place: Indian Ocean: South | collected 2010 | reverse complement strand
TTTTTTAATATATATTTTGGAAATTCTGTCTCTCCAAGAATTAACCCTATCATAAATATTTTAGTTAAGCGGTGAACAAATTGGTCTTTTTTTATCTTTTTCTATAAATTTAATAACTTCATTTACCAATTCATTGTCTTTATATTCACCATTGATCCTACTAAGATTATCATGAAGATTTTTAGAGGCAAATATATCTTTAAACGCTTTATCCAATCCCATAATTTTTTGATTATCGTATTTCTGTCTTCGCAAACCTATTAAGTTTAAACCTTGTAAATAATTTCTATTCCCTATAGATAAACCAAATGGAATAACATCTTTAAGTACGCCAGTCATTCCTCCTATCATAGCCAGTCTTCCTATTCTGGTGAACTGCTGAACTGCAGAATTACCGCCTATAACAACAGAGTCTTCAATAGTAACATGTCCTCCTAGAGGAACATTATTTGCTATGATAACATTATTTCCAATAATGCAATCATGAGCAATATGAGATGAAATCATAAATAAACAATTATTTCCAATAATTGTTTTTGAACCCCCGCCTTCAGTACCAGGGTTTATAGTAACATATTCTCTGATAAGATTATTCTCTCCAATTACCAAGAAGTTTTTTTCACCTTTAAATTTAAGATCTTGAGGTTGGGTACCAATACTAGCAAAAGGAAATATTCTGGTCCCTTTTCCTATTTTGGTATTTCCTTCAACGTGAACATTTGAAATTAATTCCACATTTTCAGCTAATTCAACATCTGGGCCTATGAAACAAAAAGGTCCTATCTTAACATTTTTAGAAATTTTTGCTCTCTTATCAATTACGCTTGAGTTGTGTATCATCATTTCCTATCTACTATTGTTGCAGACCACTCAGCATCAGCCATTCTTTTACCATTAACTTTAGCTGTTCCTTTGTATTTCCAAACTCTTCCGTGTGACCTTATAGCTTCTATATCTAAATGAAGTTCACAATCTGGAATTACAGGATTTCTAAATCTTGCTTTATCAACTCCCATTAAAAAAACTAATTTATTTTCATATTCTTTTGGATCAATACCATGTGCAGTGAGGGCTGCAGCGGCTTGGCCGAATGCTTCAACAATTAAAACACCTGGCATGACTGGTTGATCAGGAAAATGACCTTGGACATAAAATCCATTCTTTTTAACGTTCATTATAGCAGTTGCAGATTTAAGTGGAACAATATTTATTAATCTATCAATTAATAACATAGGCTCCCTGTGAGGCAGTAAACTTTGTATAGTTTTTTTATCTATCTCTTTATCACTCATTTTTTTGAATTTTTTAAAAAATCTTTTATAGATACTGCTGGGTATCCCATAACAATTTGGTTATCCTCGATATCTTTTACGACTCCACTTCCCCCTCCTATTTTCACATTGTTTCCAATTTTTAAATGGCCTGAAACACCTGCTTGACCACCAATCGAAACATTGTTACCAATTTTTGAACTTCCAGCAAAACCAACTTGACCAGCGATCATACAGTTATCACCTATTTTGACATTATGCGCAATGTGAACTTGATTATCTAAGTATGTATTCTTACCAATAATAGTATCATCGATTGATCCTCGATCTATTGTACATCCTGATGCTATTTCAACATCACTTGAAATCAACACTTTGCCAATGTGAGGAAATTTAAAATTTTTGTTATTTTTTGGAATAAATCCAAAACCTTTTTGACCAATTTTACAGTTATCCTGTATCACAACTCTGTCTCCAATAATTGAGTTTTTAATAATAGCTCCTGACCCTATCACACAATCTTTTCCTATAACGACATTTTTTTCAATTATTGTATTTGAACCTATGATAGAATTTTTACCTAGTTTTACATTTTTGCCAATTAAAACATTATTACCAAATTTTACTAAACTATATTTTTTTTTAGAAGGGTTTTTTAATGTCAAATCTGGATAATCGATATCTGCATTTGGATAAATTTTCTTTAAAACATTTGCAAGTTCAAATAAAACATTTCGAACTATTATTTTTTTAACACTATTTTTTAGATATTTTTGAAGTTTATCAGTTGTTAAGCAAGCTCCGGCATTAGTGGTTAATGCATCGTCTTTATACTTGATCGAGTCCAAAAAAGTTAAATCATTTTTTTGTGCCAAATGAAGAGGTTTAATATTACTTACGATAAAATCTTTTTTAAAATTAATTTTTGAAAATAATTTATTTATCTTAAGTTTTTTTTTTGTAAAAAAAAAATTTGAATTCATTCAAATTTAATTAAGCTTGATTGATTTTAATTTTTTATTAAGTAAAGACATAATATCTTTAGTTATGTCAAGATTCTCATCTGCTAATAAAACATCTTTTTTATCTATCACCATTTTTATGTTTTTCTCTTTCATATACTCTTTCATAATTGGATTTAAATTTTTAAGTAATTCTCTCCTGGCTTTTGCTCTTTGTTTTGCAACATCCTCTAAGATTTTACTTCTTTCTTTTTGTAAATTTGAAACTTTTTGTCTTAATTCAGCGACCTTTTTTTTGTAATCTTCTGCGGAAATAATCTTTTTTTGCTGAATAACTTTTTTTTCTTCATCTTGAATTTTTGTTTGTTTCTCATTTATGCTCTTAATACCCGATTCTAATTTAGTTTTCAAAAAACTTTGTGCTTTCTTTCCTGCTTCACTTTGATTTAGTATTGACTTAAAATCTAAAAAATATGGAGTTTCTGCATTTAAAAAGGTAAAACTAGAAAAAAAAATTATTAAAAATAAGTATTTACTAAATTTCATAAATTAAAAAGTTGTTCCTAAATTGAAACTAAAACTTTCTGTTTTGTCGGTGTCTGCTTTTGATAAATTTTGGGAAAATACGAAACTTAATGGACCAATAGGAGATATATAATTTAATGTAACGCCAGTTGAAGATCTAAGCTTATTACTTTCATTGAGAGTATCATCATAATCAACCCCCCAAACATTACCAATATCTAAAAATAAACCAACATCTGTATTTGAATTTTCTGGAAAAACATTGGGGAGATTTGTTTCAAAATTTACAGCGGCTGCATAATTTCCGCCAATATGATCATTCCCATCGACTGGGCCAACCTTATATCTTTCAAATCCTCTAAGTCTTCTATCGCTAAGGCCTTTTCTTTTGCTGAGCCTTACATCATCGTCTCCTAAACCGTTTACTGCTGACAAATAAATCTTTCCAGCACCTATTATATCCTCTGTAATTGTTTTGTATGAACTTGCACTAAAAGTGTTTTCAACAAATTTTTTGTCAGCGTATAAAGGTAAAGATTGTCTAAAGGTAACAATTGATCCACTTGTTGGCATGAAAGCTCTATTCCTTTGATCATAAGTAAAACCATAGTTTGCAGAAAACTCTGAAAATGTTCCTGCTTGTTTTTTCAAAGAACTTGATGCACTTGAATCTGTTTTTAAATCATCTAAATCAACACTTAAACCAAGACTTAAATCAAAATCTCTGTACTGTTCAAATGAAGTTCCTAAAGAGGCTCCAACAATTGAATTTTCATAGCCTTGATCAGGTTTGTCATTTTTTTCACTCGATAAAGAATAATAAAAAGAATTACCCAAATAATCATAGTTTGGATTTACGAAAGTTAAATCTCCTGCTATCGAGTCATCACTTAACTCTAATTCAAAGTTTACATTTTTACCTTCACCAAGCCAATTATTTTCTTTAACACTTAAAGCTATCGTTCCGCCTGAAGTTCCGATACCAGCCCCAGCACTAATTTCTCCTGTTGGTTGCTCTTCAACTTCAATATTTATAATCTTTGAATCAGATGAACTTCCATCCAATACCTCGTAATTCACTGTTTTAAATAATTTTCTTGCTTTAATTTTAGCTATAGATTTTTCTAAATTTATATTTGTTAATGGGTCACCTTCATCGATTAATAGCTCTCCCCGAATGACATCTTCATTTGTTGTTATATTTCCTTTAATATTAATTCTTTCGACAATTTCTTTTTTTCCCTCAAAAATGTTTATAATGATAGTAATGGTTTCACCCACAATTTCCTCTTGAACGTTATGTTCCACAAATTGTAAGTTATTGATGTCTATTAGTTCGTCAAGTTCTTCAAGAAGTCTTTTTACTTTAAATGGAGAATAATAATCACCAACATATTTTTTAAATGATTTATTTAAAGGAAAAAATAATTTTTTATCAAAAACAGAATCAACTTTTGTAGATATCTTATTAACTATATATCGGTTCCCTTCATCAATTGTATAAACTAAACTGGCTCCCCCTTTACTACCGACTTCAGCTATATTTGAACTTATCTTTACATCATAATAACCATTAGATTTATAATAATTGATTAGTAATCTCTTATCTAAGCTTATTAAATTTTCACTCAAGTTCGTATTTCTTGTTATAATTTTCCAGAATTTATCTTCCTCACTCGCTATTACATCCTTAAGTCTTTTTGATCGTATATTATTGTTTCCAATGAAATTTATTGAGGATATTTTTGTTTGGACACCTCTTTCAATTTGAATAAGTAAATCTAATTTATTGTTATCTAATTCTTTCACTTTTGCTTCTACTTTTGAAAAATTATATCCGAGGGAGGAATAAAGTTTTTTTATTGTCTCGATATCTTTCGAAAGGTAAGCTCTGATAAAAGATTTTTTCTCTTTTAAGTTAATTAATTTTTTAATTTCTTCCACATTACCTTTTTTCTTTTCCCCGGTAATGATTAGTTGATTAATAACTGGGTATTCTTTAAGATTTATTTTTAAAATATTTTTGTTTAATTCTATTTTAACGTCCTCAAAAAATTCGGTTGAGTATAAATTTTCAAGTATATTATTTATTTCTGACTCGGATATCTCTTTATTTATTTGAATATCACCGTAAACTTTTATTGTCTCCTCAGAAACTCTACTATTACCTTCTATCAATATTTCTTTGACTATTTCAGCTGATAAGTTAGATGAAAACAGCAATATGAGAATTGATAAAAAAGCTTTTTTAATCATATTTTATAATTTTTTAATAATATTATTCCTTGCCCAATTATCGATTTTGATAATTTCATTAATGTTTTTCGGCCTTTTTATAGCATATTTTTTATAATTTCTATCGTTTAGAATTTTCAAAATGTTCCTAGAAATGCCTAAAAAAGGTATATTTTTTTGAAGAAATTGATCAACTAATATTTCATTGGCCGCATTAATTATTATTGGAGTTGAGGGATACTCAGCTAATTTTTTTTTTATTTTATATACAGGAAAAATTTTTGTTTTTACATTTTCAAAAATAAGATTCTTAATAGTAGTTTTTGTTTTAAATTTATTTGGTAGAAATTTTTTTATTTCAATATTCTCACCAAATATTGCATTAGATAAAGGTATTATCATAGAAGTTTCATGATAAATAAATCTACTTAATCCATTTTTAAATTTTACTATTGCATGAACTAATGAGTCAGGATGAATTAGTACATCCAATTTATTAATTGGAACATTAAACAATTTTTGTGCTTCAACAATTTCAAATAATTTGTTCATGAGCGTAGAAGAGTCCACCGTAATTTTTTTTCCCATTTTCCATTTAGGATGTTTAAGGGCATCCGTTGGTGTAATTTTTTTAAATTGATATGGCTTGAATCTTAAAAATGGTCCACCTGATGCAGTAATATAAATTTTTTCAATATTTTCTATTTTATGATCTTTGATAATTTTAAAAATTGAAAAATGTTCTGAGTCTATCGGAATAATTTTAGTTCTGAATTTTTGTGATAATTCTTTTATTAAACTCCATCCACATATTATAGACTCTTTGTTAGCTATAAGTAATTTCTTTGTATTTTTAATCATTTTTAAAGTTGGTTGTAATCCTGCAATTCCTGGAATTGCTGCAATGGTAATATCAGATTTTTTGATGGATTTAATGTAACTGAAGTTTCTTAATATCTTTATATTTTTATTTTTAAATTTTTTTTTAATTTTTTTATACACTAAATCATTATTTATTATAAAATATTTTGGTTTATATATTTTTATCTGTCTGCTAATGGCCTTAAAATTTTTATTTGCAGACAGTAAGTTAATTTTGAATATATTTTTTTGTTTATTTAAGATTTTCAAAACAGTGAGTCCTACTGAGCCTGTTGATCCGAGAATTGATAGAGTTATTTTCATTTAATAAAGAATAATAAACGCAGTTAAACCTATTGGTATGCCAAGTAAAATTCCATCAATTCTATCTAGAATTCCGCCATGTCCTGGTAACATGTTACCAGTATCTTTAATTTTCGCACATCTTTTTAAAAATGAGAAAAATAAATCACCTGATTGGCATGCTATAGACGTTACGATACTTATTGCCATGATTTTTATATTAAAAATATTTATTAAATAAAAAACTAATCCTGAAAAAATTAAGCAAGTAAGGAAAATTGATCCAAATGATCCAGAAATAGTTTTTTTAGGACTAATTTTTGTTAATTTTGGCCCTTTCAATATTTTGCCAAAAATGAAACCTCCTATATCTGATGTTATACAGGCAATTAATAATGAAAAAATTATTAATTTTAAAATGAAAAAATTACTAAAAAAAATAAATACAAAACAAAAAGAAAAAATATAAATTATGAAAAAAAAATTAATTAATAATTCGTAGAATTTAGTATTAAAAATCCTCTTTGAAATATTAAAAAATTCTATTAATGATAAAACTCCCAAAACAATTAAACTGAATACTAAAATAGATTTATAAGTATAAATAAAATATATTAAGATAATCAAAAAAAAGGAAGTTAATATTCTTTGTTTCAAATTTTCTTTAATCATATTGCTCCAAAATTCCTTTTACTATTTTTAAATTTATTAATAATTTTTTTTAAATCATTAGAGTTAAAATCTGGCCAAAGTTTTTTTAAAAAAAATAATTCTGAATAAGCTAATTGCCATAACATAAAATTACTTAATCTTTGTCTGCCACCTGTTCTTATTAATATATCAGGATGTGGTAAATTTTTAGTGTAGAGATTTCTTTCAAAATTTCTCAAACTTATATTTTTTTTTAATTTTTTAATAGTATTTAAAATTTCGTTCTTTGAACCATAGTTTATTGCCAAATTTACAATAATTTTTTTATTATCTTTTGTAAGACTCATAGTATTATAAAGAGTTTTTTTTAGATTTTTATCAAGTTTTTTCATTTCACCAATAATTTTAATTTTTATTCCTTGTTCAATAACTCTCTTAATTTCTTTAGAAAAAAAATTATTAATAAGTCTAAACAAAAATGAAATTTCTGTTCTTGGTCTTTTCCAATTTTCTGAGGAAAAAACATAAAAAGTTACTATAGGAATTTTTAACTTAATCGATGCGGTAACAATTTTTTTTAAAGTTTCGACACCTCTTAAATGACCAAAGTTGCGTGCTTTATTTCTTTTTCTCCCCCATCTTCCATTGCCGTCCATTATAAAAGCGACATGGTTGAGTTTGTTCATATTTGAATTATCTCTTTTTCTTTTTCTATTAAAATCTTTTCTATAGTTTGAATATTTGTATCAGTTAGTTTTTGAATATTTTTTTCAAAGTTTTTATTTTGATCTTCTGAAATTAGTTTTCCTTTTAATTTACTTTTTAGTTCTTCATTTGCTTCTCGTCTAATATTTCTTATAGAAATTTTGCTTTTTTCTCCCATATTTTTCAAAATTTTAATTAAATCTTTTCTTCTCTCCTCCGTTAGGTCAGGAATTCTTAATCTAATGATTTGGCCATCAGTTTGTGGATTGATGCCTAACTCTGATTTTTGAATTGCAGACTCGATTAATGAGATATTTCCTTTATCCCAAACTTGAATAGAAATAAGTCTTGCCTCAGGTACACTTACTGTCGCTAACTGCTCTATTGGCATTAGTTGTCCGTAAACATCAACTTTTATTGTGTCTAACATATTAGTATTTGCTCTCCCAGTCCTTAAAGTTGAAATATCTTTTTTAAAAGAGATTATGCTTTTGTCCATTTTTGAAGAATAATTTTTATCATTAAATTCGTTGCTCATCTTTAAACCCCTTCACCTACCTTAAACCTTACGAAGTCTAAAATTTTAATTTCATCTTTTTCAGAATTTTCTTTAAGAATATCTGAAACTTTTTTTTTCGGGTCCATAATCCAAATTTGACCCAAAAGTGAGTTATCATTTAAAAATTTTGTAATTTTTCCCTTTGAAATTTTTTCAACCATTTCAGGTGGTTTCCCAGAGTTTTTAATTTCTTCCTTAATAATTTCTAATTCTTTATCAACAATTTTTTTGTCAATTTCTTTTGAATTTATGGCTAGTGGATTTGAAGCAGCAATATGCATAGCAATTTTATTTCCAAGATTATCATATTGATTATTGTTAACATTTTCTATCTTTGCAACAGCTACAATTTTACCAATATTTTTTTCAAATGCAGAATGAACATAAAAAAAATTTGTTCCTTTTTTATTATCGAAATATTTAGCTCTTCTGATTGTAATTTTTTCACCAATTTTAGAAATTAAATTTACTAAATTTTGCTCAACAGTGCTGTTGTTAGACATTTTTGAAATATTAATTTTATTTAAATCCCCATGTGAGGAAAAATTAATTTCAGATAATTCTTTACAAAAATCTATAAAGTCTTTATTTTTTGCCACAAAATCTGTTTCACTATTAACTTCAATTATTGAAACGTTTCCTTTTTCCTCTTTTGCAATCACAAGCCCCTCTGAGGCAGTTCTGCTCATTTTTTTTGAAGCTTTTGCGATTCCTTTTTTCCTTAAAAACTCAATTGACTTTTCCAAATCTCCGTTAGTTTCATCTAGGGCTATTTTACAATCTTTGAACCCAACACCTGTTAACTCTCTTAGTTTTTTTATGTTTTCTAGAATATTTTGATTAGGCATTTTAAATCTATTTTGACTTATTTTTTTTGTTCAGTCTTTTTTGCTTTTATATTTTTTTCTTTTAAGTTTGTAATAGATTTTTCTGCATCTTTAATTGTACTTTTCAATAAATCACAATATAGGTTAATTGATCTTCTGGCATCATCATTACCAGGAATTGGAAAATCTATGCCTGTCGGATCAGAATTTGTATCTAGAACTGCAATTATTGGAATTTTTAATTTTTTTGCTTCAGCTACTGCTAATGACTCAATATTAGTATCAATGATAAAAATTAAATCAGGTGTTTTTTTCATTTCGGCAATTCCTCCTAAAGATCTTTGAAGTTTTTCTTTTTCTTTTCCAAATTTAAGCAATTCTTTTTTTGTAAAACCTAAATTTTCTTTAGATAATTGCTCGTCAAGTTTTTTAAGCCTTTTTATAGAATTTTGTATCGTATTCCAATTAGTTAACATTCCCCCGAGCCATCTGTAATTAACGAAATACTGTCCAGTTTCTTTTGCAAGTTCACTTATCTGTTCAGAAGCTTGCTTTTTTGTCGAAACAACTAGAAGCTTTCCTCCACTGGAAATTATTTTATGTACTTGCACTAATGCATTTTTAATAAATTCAACTGTCTGTGTTAAATCAATAATATGTATTGAATTTTTTTCACCAAAAATATATTTTTTCATTTTTGGATTCCATCTCAAGGTTTTATGGCCTAAATGTACGCCAGCTTCTAAAAGTTGTTTTATATCTACTTTAGGTACGTTCATAGTTTTTCCGGTTAATCCACCACAGTAATTCCAATTAATAAATGGACCGGTAGGGCAATGCCCTTACAACTGTGTGCGAAATTAATCACTGATATATACAAACAGTCTGAAAAATCAATACTCTAAACAATTATTTTTGCTACGTATTCCTTAGCTTTTAGAGCTTTTAAATGACTGAGATCAAATTTTCGATTATTTTGTAAGGAATAACTAGCTTTCTTGTTTTTATCATTAACAACTAAATTTATTTTTGTCTGCCCTGAACCAGATAATATTTTTTTTATTTCCTCAATTTTATAATCTTTATTTAGCTCTATTGTAACCTCTGAGTAACTTTGATTTATAACTTCCTCTAAACTTACTATTTTCTTAACATTAATTCTTCTTTTTACTTGTTCTTCCGATATTTTGTCCTTTTGCAAAGTCATAACAAAAGACTCTGCCTCTTTTAACTTATCTCTATTTGCTATCAGTATTTCAGAAAAAAGAAATAGCTCAAATTCTCCTTGCTTATCGCTAAATTTAATAATCGCATATGGTGTCCCTTTTGCACTTTTTTTTTCTTGAATTGACATTATAGTGCCAGCAACTATTCCATCTTTTTCTTTATTATTATAAAAGTCATTGAAATTAGATATATTGAGATAGTTAAAAGTGTCTTCATACTCATTAAGCGGGTGATTAGAAATATAAAAACCTAAAGATTTAAATTCTTCTGATAAAAGTTCTTTTTGTTTCCAAGGCTGTGACTTCTGAAATTCAAAATTATTTTCTTCTTCATCACTACTGTCAAAAAGGCTTGTTTGATTATTAACTTTATCTTCATTCAAATTTTTTATATGTTGTATCATTTTAGGAATTGATTGAAATATTTTGTTTCTATCTTCACTAAATTCATCAAAAACACCTGCCTTAGTCAAACCTTCTAACTGAAGTTTGTTAACATCTTTGTCATCTACTCTACGCATAAAATCAAAAATAGACTTAAATTTACCTTTTTTTTCTCTTTCTTTAACTATATTTGATATCGCTTCAAAACCAACGTTTTTAATTGCACCTAAACCGTAATAGATTTTTCCTTCAATAGCTCTAAATTCTGTATAACATTTATTTATTGATGGTCTTATAATCTCAACTTTTAATCTTTTTAATTCCTCTACGAATTCTCTTAGCTTAGATGTGTTGGTCAACTCAGTAGTCATTGTAGCGGCTATAAAATCTTCTTTAAAATAAGTTTTTAGATAAGCTGTTTGATAAGCTATTAAAGCATAGGCTGCGGCATGGCTTTTGTTGAAACCATATTGTGCAAACGGTTCAATTTTTGTAAAAACGAAATTTGCAACATCTTTAGTTATTCCATTTTTTATCGCTCCATTAATAAATCTCTCTTTTTGTTTATCAAGTTCAGCTTTCTTTTTTTTACCCATCGCTCGTCGTAAGATATCAGCTTCACCAGCTGTAAAACCGGCTAATGTTTGTGCAATTTGCATTACTTGCTCCTGATAAATAATAATACCATAGGTAGGTTCAAGAATTTTTTTTAATGTAGGGTGAATATAGTCAGGTTCCTTTAGTCCATTTTTACAATCATTATAGATAGGAATGTTACTCATAGGGCCCGGACGATATAATGCTACCAACGCTATAATGTCGTCAAATTTATTTGGTTTCATTTGCTTTATAGCTTCTCTCATTCCAGCGCTCTCCAATTGAAATAATCCTGTAGTTTCTCCTGTAGACAATAAAGAAAAAACTTTTTCGTCATTATGATTAATTTTATTTATATTTAGGTTTATATTTCTATTTTTTAACCTTTTTAATGTTTTATCGATTACTGTTAAAGTCTTTAAACCTAATAAATCAAATTTTACCAGTCCAGCATTTTCAGAAGAGTACATGTCATATTGTGTTGAAGGTAAGACAAGATTTGAACTATGATCCACATAAAGTGGGAATTGTTCAGCTAGCTTATCTCCAGCTATGACTACCCCTGCTGCATGTGTTGCCATATTTCTGTTAAGTCCCTCTAATTTTAACGAGAGATCTAAAAGTTTTTTAACTTTTGGATTATTCTTTACCTCATTTTTAAATCTAGGTTCACGGTCTATAGACTCTTGTAATGTTAATGGACGTGAGGGATCGAACGGAACCATTTTACTTAATCGATCAACATGACCGTAAGACAATCCTAAAACTCTTCCAACGTCTCTTAATGCCATTCTAGCTTTAAGTTTTCCAAAAGTAATTATATGGGCGACTCCATCTTTATATTTTTTTTTAAGATATTCAAATACTTGATCTCTTTTTTCTTCACAAAAATCGATATCAAAATCAGGCATAGATATACGATCAGGATTCAAAAATCTCTCAAATATCAAATTATATTTTATAGGATCTACATCTGTAATAGAAAGACACCAAGCTACTAATGATCCAGCTCCTGAACCTCTACCGGGTCCAACAGGAATATCATTTTTTTTTGCCCACTTTATATAATCTGATACAATCAAAAAATAACTCGCATATTTCATTTCAATTATAATGTTAAGTTCATGATCTAATCTATCTTTATAAACTAAATATTTCTGATTATTTGAGAGCTCATTTTCTCCTAAATCAAAATTAATCTTAAATTTTTCTTTAAGTCCTTCTAATGAGTGTTTTTTTAAAATTTCATCAGCATTACCATCTTTATTTGAGCTTATATTTGGAAGTATAGGTTTTGAAAACAAAGGTCGAAAATTACAACGAAATGGAAAATTAAAATTATTTTCAAGAGCTTCTGGTAAATCAGCAAATAATTCTAACATTTCAGAATTATCTTTTAAATAATGTTGATTTGAAAATCTGATCCTATTTTTTTCATTCACATATGTTTTATTTTTTATACAAATTAAAGCATCATGAGCCTCATGCATATCCTTGTATAAATAATAAATTTCATTAGTGGCTATTATTGGAATTTCTAATTTAAGAGATTGGGATAAATTAAACTTTTCAAAAGCTATTTCATTCTGATCTCCATGTCTTTGAATTTCAATATAAAATCTATCTTTATATTCTGATTTTATTTTTGAATATAATTCAGAAATTTCAGTAAATTTTCCTTTATCAAATAATTTACCAAATAGTCCATTCACAGTTCCTGAAAACAAGGCAACGCCGTCAGTTTTATTTAATAATTCTTGAAAATTTAAGTAGGGATCTGAAGTGTCATTATTATCAAGATATGATAACGATGATAATTCAATAATTCTTTTATAACCTTCTTCGTTTAAAGCAAATAATGGCAAAAGACCTACTGTGTCG
>MDTA01162572.1_pt1 | contig 12990 bp, 13 predicted proteins | sample 811151 | NCBI WGS metagenome assembly MDTA01 (sample SAMN05326648, study PRJNA326480) | marine metagenome | isolation source: seawater | place: Indian Ocean: South | collected 2010 | reverse complement strand
TAAAATATTATAATGCATGTAACTTTTTTCTGTGTTACCATTATAGTTTACAAATTCTTTAAAAAATTTATCATATTCTGCTACTTGTAAAATATTATCAACTTGCACTAACATTTGAAATCCTAATCGTTTATTAGGTATATCTACTTCATTCCATTTTGCAATTACTTCTAATACTTCATTAAAATTTAGTCCAGTTCTTATATATTCGTATGTTTCTCTTAGTCCGTCAATACTTAAATTTATTTCAACACGTTTAAATCTTTTTAATGCTTCAATCATATTATTATCTGGAAATATGCTTGCATTAGTAAACACTTCTAAACTACATTTTTCAGGCTGTCCTTTATCAAAAATACGTTGTATAATTTTTTCATTATCAGGATGTAAAAACGGCTCACCACCTAATATTTTTATTAAATCTAATTCTTGCCAATCAATATCTATGTTATCCCAATCAACATTGTGTGGTAACTTTCCTAGATCATCATAATATTCCCAATCCTTTAATTTTCTAGCAGTCTCATACCATTGTGTACTGTTTAATGGAGAACAAGATTTACATCTAGCATTACATAAATTACTAAAATTTACTTCTAGATATTTTTTCTTTACAGGTTTATTATTTAAAATATCCTCAAGCTCTTCATTATATAGATGATTAAATTCTTGGCGTGGACTTCTATTACCATTTTTCTCACGTTGAAAACATTCTAAACATGTTTTAGGCTTTATACCATCTTGCATTTTTTGTCTTAGTTTTTGCATCGGAATATCTTTATCAATATATGATAAAGTATTTTTAGTTATATTGCCTAACGTTAAATCCCATGATGTACAACAAGGACGCACATCATGATTTTGTGATATATAATGATGCACCCATGGCAATATACATATAGTTTCATTGATCTGCGATGGCACTATGCATCTCCGGAAAGTATTCCTTAAATGGCATTTTTCTATGTTTTGCTAAGGAATCTATATACTGTTTAAACTGCGGTACACGAATAGACCAATCTTCTGATTTCATAAACTTAATCATTCCTTGTAATCGTTTAATACCGTAACTTGCTTCTCGCCATTTCTCGTATGTTACTTTTCCGTTGTGCCAAGACGGAACACCTTTCTCCCAATTTTTTTCCCACCAAGGATAAAATTCCTCATACTTTGCTTCACATTGTTCTTTAAAGCCAATAGGAAGTGATTTAACATTAAGGTAAGCAGGCCAATATACAAAATGATAATTAATACCACCTGCCCCAAATGGCCACATATTAATTTTTGTAAAACCTTGTTCAAGTTTCCATTTTAAAAAATCAGGAATGTAATATATGTTGAGTGCATTTACTGCACATGCAACAGTTACCTCCACGTTGTTTGATGTGTCGTTATTTAAACGCCAAAATTGTTTTTCAGTATGACTCCATTCGCTAGGGTAACGTATAAAATCATTTTGTTTGCCTATTGCATCTACTGAATAATGAAATCTAACTTTTCTAAATTTTGTCCATAATTCTAATAAACGATCAGGAAGTTCTATGCCATTACTATTATATCGTAATTCTATCTTTTCATTATAACCCATTTCTATTACTTTGTCAAGTAATTCATAATGCTCGTCTATAATAGTACTTTCGCCACCTGCAAAATATAACTGTTCCATATGCGGAATTTGACTATATAGTTGCTCCCAAAATACAGGATTATCTTTATGCCAATTATATGTTGCACCCCATTCGTCTTTACCGCCACCGTGCCATTGATTAATTTCTTTTAATTCAGGTATTGTCCATTCGTCATGTATGTCTATCCATTCTTTAACCCATCCACTTGAATCGTGTGGTGAACACATAACACAAGCCAATTGGCACTTAGTACCTAAACGTAAATCAATATAACGTACTTTAGGTTCTATTTCTCCGTCAACACTTGTTTCTGCTATTAACTTTTCTTTTGTATATCCATAGTCTGCCCAATAACGTGTTTCCCACATACGTTTAGAATTATGTCCTGCACGTTCTTCTTTATAACACTTATGACAACTAGGAGGTTCTTGCCCATTCATCATTTGCTTACGTACATTTTTCATATACGTATTATTCCATGAGGACAAAAAATCAGAATTATTTAAATTTGCTGGAGTGCCATCTTCTGTACGTAATTCGCCTTGCTTACCTCCGTACAGTTTCTCATTTGTTGCACCTACAGATGACGCATTTGCAGTACAACAAACTCGCATTGCACCATCGGGTCTAGTACTTAAATGTAGCCAAGGTAAGGCACAAAATGTATCAGTCATCTGCTAAAATCTGCTTTGGGTCTATACTAAGTTCATTTAAACTTATGTCTTGGGGTTGATCTAATACCCATTTAATATATGTAGCGGCTTTATTAACATCCATAAGTCGCCTATCGGGGTGTTTTTGTGTAACTTTAGGAGTGCGAAGTGAGCCAAAACTAATGTATGTGACTTTACATTGTATTTCACTCCATACTCCTAATAAACTAAGTCCATTGCACATTTGTTTTAATGCATGTTTTTCAGTACCATAAATCCAATCACTTCCTTTTGAGACTCTATCAATAGTGCTTCCAATACAAATAATTTGTTTAGGTCGTTCTGTTAACTTCCATCTATCCCAGATTTGTTCTAGTAATAAACATTGATTAAAATTATTTAAAGCACTACTATTAATAAACACATTAAATCCTTCAGCATTTAAATGATCTGCTAATTTTTTTCGTGTTAAAATATTACCAAAATCCCAACCAGTTTCTCTACTAAAAAATTCTGTTTCAGGACTTATTTTTTTAAATGATTTTGCTAATCCATATTCAGGATTACCAGTCATTGCAATCTTCATTGAATTCCTCTATATGTTCTAAAATGGTTTCATTACGTTGTTTATCAACGTTTTTTGTGTAGGCAACAAATTCCGGCCATTTGTCTGACCAGTCTTCTTGCATATATTTAATTATACCTTTAATCTTTTCATTTTGTACTCCTGCTTTCCATGATCGTTCTAAACGATCTATTACTAACTCTTTATGTCGTTGCTTTAGTACACGAATGTTTAAATATTCAGGATGGTTTAATATATTTAAATAATGATCATAGTCTGCAAAATACTGTAATATTCTGTCCAATTTCATTATGTTATACATTTGAACAGTAGTGTGTATTTGTATATTTACGTTTGGAAGGTTGCCTAGTATTTCTAAATTATTTTCAATTTCTTCAAAGTCACTAGGATAACGTATATATCTGTTAAGTCTGTATGTTGCATCTATACTTGCGTTAACTTTAATTTTTTTAAAGTTCTTCCACAAGTCTAACATACGTTCTGGTATGTTAGTTAAATTAGTATTGTATTTTAATGTAACGTTTGTGTAATTATTATCAATACAATATTCTAATAATGACATTTGTTGCAATGTTAATGTAGGTTCGCCTCCAGTAAAATATATCATTTCTACACTAGGCATTATTTCTTTTATATTATCCCACGTTTTATCCTTTGTAGGCCAATCCATTTGTGCAAGTCTAGTAACTTCATCTTGTGAAATTTGTTCTTCTTTTGTAACTACTTTATTCCATTCTTTTGCCCATATACTAGATGAATATGGATTGCACATTCTGCACTTTAAATTGCACAAATTACCTAGACGTAAATCAACATAACGTATATCCATTTTAGGAGTAGTTGTCATACTGCATTCTGTACCCCATTGTTCATTAGCACTTTGCCTTGCACTTTTTAATCCTGCATCTTCTTCTCTAAAACATCGTTCGCATATTTCAGGTTTATTTCCATTTAAAAAGTCTTGTCGTATGCTTTTATATGATTCAGAATGCCATGCTTCATTAATATCATCTCTAAATAGTTTATATGGCTTTCCATCAGACTTATAGATATAACTTTTTGTAGGTACTGCATTACAACAAACCCTAAGGTTTCCTGTAGAATTTGTTGCGATGTGCATCCACGGCAGGATGCAAAAAGTCGACGTCATTAATTTCTCCTAAAAAATTATTATCTAATTCGTTCATAAAATACTCGTATTTTTTAAATTGTACATACCGCATCTCCATTCTTTCCGACCACACTATATTAAACTGGCTAAAGAACCAATTAACATATAACATGTTGCTTTCGTCTAAAAATAAATCAATATCTAGCGGATATACATCTGGCTGACTAAGATTTTTATGTGTATCGTCTATACAATTTTCATAATAGTCTTTTAAATTTGTTTCACTATGTTTACGCCTGCCAATTTTTTCCCACCAATTAAAAACTCTGTAACGATTATTTTTTACACTATACGGAACTATGTATATATGGTTTGGATATGTTTTTCTCCAGTCTTCAATTAGTCCATGTTCACGTACACCATGATATTTAAAACTTAATAAATCATGTATAAAATCTCCATGCCAACCTCCTGCGTAACATATAAAATATTCATGTATATTGTTCTTTAAATGCATCAAATTCAACTCCGCACTTGTCGGCACATACTTTTAATTTACCTGCTTTTGTATTTGGTAATGCCCAACTATTTTGTATACTCTGTATAAATCCGTTTTCCATTACACTTTGTAATCCGTGTATTTTAGTGTTAATAGCATCTTTATCTTGTATGTAATTCCATATTTGTTCTTCACGTGGATCTTCAAACCACCACTTATACATACGCCCAGCAGTCCAACAACAAGGTAATAATAATCCTTCAGCAGATATGTATATGTTTTTTTCTTTTGCTACTTTACAATCAATTTTAACTTTATCATGATACTCATGCATACTGCCGTATTTTTCTTCTATTTTAGCAACTTTATCTAATGCTTTATTTTTATTCTTTTCTTCTTTTGGCAGTTCAAGTTTTTGTGTATCTTTACCTTTTCTATTTTTTGCTTGATGTTCGTCTTTTGTTTTAAACTTATTAGTAGAATAAAAACGCCCTGTTTTCTTTTTTTGAAACTTTTCAAAACCCATTAACTTTGATAGTGTTTCTGCTTCTTCTACTTGATGTTCGTTGTGTTCAAATATAATATAATCCCATCTAGCCCGTCCTCCAGCATTAATAAATGCTTGCATACTATTCATTACTATGGGCCATTGTACGTTTTGTCTATATAAATGATTAGTGTCTTCTAATCCGTCTACACTAAACAATACACAACCCATACGCCCATATATTTTTGCTAACTCTGTCCACCACTCGCTGTCTTTTGCTCCTGCATTAGTATTCATACTAAGCCACATGTTTGGATTATTATCTCTAAAATATTTAAATATTTCTAATGTATCTTCCGCAACAATAGGATCGCCATGATTACCACACATATACATTCTATCTAAATTTGCAATAAATTCAGGCTTGAATATTTGTTTGCAATCTGCTAAACTAAGTTCAGCATTAGTTAAATGTCTATTAACAATACCACCATTTTCATTTCTGTCGCACATAGGACAAGATGCTTGACACCGTTGTGTAACTTCTAAATGAACTGCTTTAATTTCATTATACTGGTACATAATACAATAATCGCAAACTATTTCTTTTATTATTAGTATCTTCTTCAAAAGGAAATACTCCGTGCCACGTATTTGGATCACATTTAAAACTAATACATCTATTAGGTATAAAGTCTATTGTAGAATGAAACTCTGGTCCGTTTAATTCAGGTCTATATTCAACAGAATTAAACAACGATGTTCCGAGATGCTTTAAACTTTCATCTGGTGGACAATATACTTGCATTGTAATAATTTCTTTAGCGTATTCTTTTATATCAGTGTGAGGATCTTGATAAAATCCTTTTTGATCTTTGTGTACGGCAAACTTACAGTATATTATACCATCATACTCTATATTCCATTTTTTAAAAAGTGTCCTTTTAAATGTATTATTTTTAAAAAGCCCCGATGTCGTGTGCCATTCTTCATGTGTCATTATTGCTTCCGGACTCACTACTTGTCCATATGGATAATGAAAATCATCTAAATTATCTGGAGGCGTTGTATCTGTTGCAAACTTATGTAAGATGAATTTCCAAAAGTCTTCTGGTAAAAAATTATCAATAACAATATGATTCCATGGTTCTGTTATAATAGGTGCATTAAAATATTTTACTGCTAACTCTTTATTCATTCTTTCTCATTGTAGCCATATATTTAATTAATATGGAATTTCTAGGCATATCGTCTTCAACAACATCTACTGAATGTACACTTGTATCGCAAGATTTAAATATCCATGCTCTATTAGGTACAAATTCTATTTGTTTATGTTCATGTAATCTTGTACCAGTATGCGACAAATCATGATTTGCTGGACAAAATACTTGTATAGAAACCATTTCTCTGTTCCACGACTTAACATCATTATGCGGACCTCTGTAAAATCCTTTTTTATCTTTATGAATATTATATACAATAGTGTTTATAGGATACTTTAAATCCCATACTTCTTTTAACTCGTTTAACATTTCTTCACTAGACATCATTTGCATAAAGTTATCCCAGAAACTAAAGTTTTTTGTTATATCTTCAATATCAATTATATGTTGCTTATCAGGATAACAATCTTCTTCTGGTAAATGTATTGGAGTTGTGTTATCATCATCTATTGCATTTAATAATTCTTGGTAATATGTTTTTTCAAAAAAATTATTAAGTACCGCATGAGGGAATGGCACATCTTCAACTACTGCATTTTTTATTGCATTTTCTATCATTTGTATCCTATTAGCATGAAACGTTTATACATGCCTAAATTTAATGTACCTTCAAACACTATATTAGACATAGGCGATGCTTCTTTAAAAGTGTCTAAATCTTTTACAGAATTAACGTGTTCTTCTTCTTCAAAATAATTATTATTTTGTAAAATTAACAACTTATCGTTAGGCAATTTATTATACCATATATCATAATTTTTAATATGATCGCATGATGTATTAATAATAGTATCTGGTGTAACAGATATTACTTCATCTGTTCCGTCTGCTTTTACTGTTTTAAACACAACAGGATTATAATCTAATTCTAATATATCTGCATGGGTTGCTTTAAATTTCCAATTATCAAGTACTAAATCTTTGTTTAATAATTCGCTTGTTTCAATAAACTTAGAATTAATATCAAAACTAAAACATTGTTTAAATTTAATATTTTCTCGAGCAAATAAATGTATAAGAGAACCGTGCCAGCCTGCACATAAAACAATGGTTCCTAAGTCCAGGTCTTTAATTTTATTTACTATCCATTTTTTACTAAACAGTTGGCCTCTACTAAACGCATCATTTAAAGATACAGAAGGTTGCTCTGATTCAAATCGTTGCAAAGTATTTACAAGTTTGTCGTTTGATGTATACTTAACAACATTATATAATGCTTCTCTATTATCGTATAATAAACTACCTTTAATATCGTCTATTATTGTTTGTTGTCCTATTGTTTCTTTTAATACATCTAATGTGTTTGATATTCGTACATTTTCATTTGCATTACCATTTGTTGCATTTTGATATGAATCGTACAATTTATTACCTTTATATCTATCAAACACTGGTTTCATTTTCATACCAAAATACTTATTTTTGCTTGCGAGTTCAAGTTCTTTTATATACGGAAAATTAAACTCTTTACATATTTTCCAGACATAATTTATTTTATTTTCTAATACAATAAATTTTCTTATATGTTCAATCCATGATTGATTAGGATACATTACTGACAGAAATTTTATTACATGCAAATGAACTTTGTTCATCATTTTTTCAAATATTTCTTTATCTTTATTATGTATATCCATTTTAGAATTAAAGTGTCTAAAACTTTTATATATTTCTCTTATGTCATATTTCATCTCCTTTATCATAACTTTTTCAAAGAAATTTACTGTTAAATCATAATCCTCTCGTTCCTCAGAAGTTAAATCCTTTGTAATAGCCTTGAATATTCTTACAAGATGTATAGGTACTCCATTTAGAGCTTTTATAAAAATTTCCGCATGTTCATCGTAGATATCTATTCCTTTAGATTGCAAAAATGAAAAAACACGATATACTTTTCGTAAATCATAAGATCTTGTATTATAAAATAAGATAGTTAAAAAATATACAGTAGGATCTTCTTCGGTACCAAGTTTATGTATTAATAATTTTAAGAGAGCTTTAGGTTTCTCCATTAAAGTAGCATTTTTTACATTTCTAATTAATAACGGATCAATAGTATCTTGATTTGCAAAGAAATTAAAAACTGCCCAAGGATTTTGTTGCCATATTATCTTTTTAAGTAATGGCATATCTTCATTACCAATTAAGTTTTCTTCTAACTTAAAAAAAGCATATGCATTTAAATCTAAACATGCAGTCTCTACAAGATGTATGTTATCATTTTCATAAATATTCTTGAACATTTTAAACACACTTCGAACATCTTTATTAACTATACATCGACGTAAATCTTTTAGTGCTAAATTACTAGGTTCCAATATTTCAAACCTATCTAAAAGTTCAATTGAATTAAGCATATGGATCGCTTTCATATATTAGAGTTTATTAATAAAAGATATAAATCATATCAAAAAAATTCTTTGGAAAAAGAAAAAAACTTTGATGTCATATATGTACAAGGCCAGTGCGACATAGATTTCAATATAGATCAATTTGTGCAAATTCATCCTGTTTATGGTGGTAACAAAATACATATAACAAGTGATACTTTTTCATTTATTCCTCGCCAATGGAATCTGCACGAACACGATTTCTCAAATACAACATATTGTTTGCCTGGTAACTTTACTCTCAGTAACAAAGAACATAATGAATCTGGTATATTTATAATTAATTATAGTTCTAAAGATACTGGATTTAATATTCATAAGTATCCTGAACGATGGAATGAAAAACATTGGGTGTTTCGTACAAGAGATAATAATAGTGCAAAAAATGCTAAACCATTACAAGATTTTAAAAACATTGACAACAATATATATGTACTAGATAAAAAACTTCCTTATACATTGATATTTACCGAAACAGGAAGATGGTCATGTAGTGTTAAAAATACTAACGTATCTTTTCCTTATGTTGAACGTTTAAAAAAGTTAAATGCTAACTTAATTTTAATTAAACAATCATATAAAGATGCTATAATGCAAGCAGGAGAGTTTGGTATTAATAACATGGAACTTTCTGAGCTTGCTGAGTATATAAAAACATTAATACCTAATACTAAAAAATATGTCTTTTACGGTGAAGGTTATAACTATTTTACATCTTTATACTTTGCTAGTAAAATTGAAAATAGTGATTGTGTAAGTTGTATATTTTATAGAACATATGAAAACTTTTTACCAGCTCAACCATTACTTCATATGGTTAAAAAACGAGATAAAATTCCTATAAATTTAATACAATGTATTAAAGATATGCAAGGTATGTTGCATATTAGACTAGCACCATATAATGAACCTTCAATGGAAGAAATATTAACCTTACATGGACATTTAAATTCCAAATTAAACGTAACCATTTTTTCTTTAAAAGATTTATTGCGTTGGAATAGACTTACACAAAGACATATTTTTCAAGGATGTGGAAATTTATTTCCATTGTTTGCATCGCCGGCGTTTAAAGACTGGTCACTTAATAGATACCTTGCCCTCCCAGACTGAATTAAGCCAATCAAAGTCATTTATATTGTCCAACATTTTAGCATCATTAGCATATTTTTCACCGTATGCTCTGCCTTCATTTGCTCCACGTAAAGCATCTTTACCGTATAATCTATCTGCACCAACAGTACACCAAGTATCTAATCTATCAGTTGTGTTTTTATCTACTTGTCCGTCGTACTTGTTTTTAATTACACCCGATGCAAGTTTAGTACATTCTCTAAATGCACTTTTCCATGTGTTATAAGGACTTGTATTAAAACCTGTAACGTTGCTTACTTGTGCCATTGCTTTAAAATTACCACTTGCTGAATTAGTAAAATCAATGTGCCAATCTTCTAAATCTAATAATGCTTGTTTAGGAAAAAGTTTAACTCCACCATATCCGTATAATAAATCATTAATAGGATTTTTACTTCTCCACACATGAACACATGCAGTTTGAGATACTCCAGCCCACCAGTATAAATCGTCTCTAGGTTCAAAATCAAAATAAAACCCTGGTTCTAATATTGCATCTGCATCTATTACGTAAAAGTTTTTAGTAAGACTTTGCTTTGCACATTCTTTATGTGCATTAAATATTCCTTTAATGCCATGTACACGTTTTGCATGAGGTGCTACTAATTGCACTAACTCAAAGTTTTCATCTGCAAACTCTTCGTTATAACTTAAAAAAAATACATCACAACTCATTTTCTTCCTATTAGCATAAATCGTTTATATGGTTTTGGTATACCTTGTACAGGTTGTCCTAACTGATCTAATTCACCTTCATAAAAGATTTTAGACATTGGGTATTTTTCTTTCATATCTGTTAAATCTTTTACACAAAATATATGTTCATCTAAATCATCATAATTATTAGATTGTATTATTGTAAGAATGTTTTTAGGTAAATTATCATACCACTTAGGAACCATGTGTTCTGCACTTGTATTAATAATAATATCCGGTTGTTCTTCTAACTTACTGCCTTCGCCTTTATCATTAAAATATTCTACTTCTGTAACCCATTTGTTATGTTTTTCACTTTGATAATACTCTATATTGTTTACATCTAACGTAGCATGAGTAAACGCCCATGTTTTTGTTTGTTCTACATTTATTTTTCGTGCAAGCTCATAACATTCCGGATTAAGATCAAAATTTCTTATCCTATCTACATTTAAATAGGCAAACAATATTCCTGCTAATACACCATACCATCCTCCGTATATAAACACCGTTCGTATATACTGTGAATCTGGTTCTTCTAATATATTTTTAAATTCCTGTAATAACCAATGCTTTGATTGTATCTGTGATGCGTGTAAACATTCTTCAATTTCTGGAAAGTCTCTAACTTTTTTTATTATGTTGTGTAAAAAAGACGACCAAGGTTTAAATTGATTTAGTTCTTCAAGAATATATCTTATTGCCTCAAAATCATGGTCCAGAACTGCACGTCTGAAGCGTATATTTTCTTTACAAGGAAATAATAACTCAATACGGTCTAATAACTTTTTTGTCTCAATCATAAATGAAAGGGTCTTGTTCGCGGAGTGCTTTTAATTTTTTCCTATAACGAATTTCTAACTTAATATAATTATATGGCCAACTAATGTAATACCACATAACTTCAAGTTTTCTTTTTAACTTTTTATTCATGGTGTAATAACCTTTAACTTGTTAAGTGACTCAAATCGGCGAGCATCTTCAACAGTATTTACTAATGGCTCGCCTTTCACATTTAAACTTGTGTTTAATAATAACGGGCATCCTGTTTTTACATACCATGCTTCTAATAATGAACGTACTTCTTTATTATCTTTTTCGCTGACTGTTTGTACTCTACTTGTTCCATCATAATGAACAATAGCAGGAAATTCATCCGGTCTTTTGCACTTGGCTGTAAATTGCATATACGGAGAACTACTTACTGGCATATCAAATACTTCGTCAACACATTCCTTTAATATCATTGGTGCAAACGGCCTAAATGGCTCACGTTTTTTGTATGTGTTTACTAAGTCTTTAATATCTTTTCCACGTGGATCTGCAAGTAAAGATCTATTGCCTAATGCACGTGGTCCAAATTCTGCTTTACCGGATGCCACTCCTACAATTTTATTTTTATATAATTCATCTACTACTTTAACTATTGGATAGTCGCCTTTTATATTATGTCCTAAGTATGGTCCTGGCCATTTTATATGTTCTTGTTTATTTGCTAATATTGCACCTATTGCAGAACCAGAATCTCCAGGACTAGGCATAATCCATATATTATTCCAATACTTTGCTATTTTACTATTTGCTACACAATTTAATGCACAACCACCTGTAAACACTAAATTATTGCTAGAGCCTTGCATGACAGCCCATTGCATTATATCATCTAATATATCTTCATATACTAATTGCGTTGCGGCGGCTACATCATATATATCTGTTGCTTTTAATCCTTCGGACCTCCACCATGTACAACCTCTGTGTAAATTGTGTTTAAACTTTGGAAATGGTGCAAAGTTTGTATTAAAAAATACATCAAGTAATTCTCCATAGAAACGGTGTGGCTCTCCAAGTGCCGACATACCCATAAGGATATATTCTTCCTCATTAGGCTTCAGCCCACACCGTTGTGTCATTGCAGAATAAAATAAACCTAATGAGTGAGGATAGTTCCGTGAGGCTATCTTTTCAAGTTTATTTCCTTCTGCTTTCCAAATGGTCAGAACTTCCCATTCGCCTATGGCGTCTATAACAACTATTGTAGCATCTTTAAACGGAGATGTAAAGTATCCGCCTGCCGCATGAGACATATGATGAGACATATTATGTTGACGTAACTCTTGTCCAAATGTAAATCCTAAATCATGTTTTACATGATCTGCTAATGCTCTGTGATTATATTTGCTAACGGAACTCCATTGTCTTGCGTATAATTGTCGTGTAAGTTTTTTAAAAGGTTGCTCATAATAATAAATAACTTCAGGAGAACCATAACGCAATGCATCGGTTAGTAAATCTGCATGTAATAATTTATCATTTTTTATTCTGCTATATCGTTCTGAGTGCGAAGCATAAACTAATTCATTATCTTTAATTACTGCTAATGCCGCATCATGCGATAGTGCTGATATTCCCCATTCTATCATGTCATTATTGTTTGGTTCTTAAACCACATATCCGCTTGAAATGACTTATCACAAATATAAATGTCAAAATGTGGCTTAGTACCTACGTGTAATTTGTGATACTTAGCACCCCATTCTTCTAATTGTCCTTTAGTAAGATCAGTCCAATCAATTCCTG
>MDTA01132066.1_pt1 | contig 12990 bp, 12 predicted proteins | sample 811151 | NCBI WGS metagenome assembly MDTA01 (sample SAMN05326648, study PRJNA326480) | marine metagenome | isolation source: seawater | place: Indian Ocean: South | collected 2010 | reverse complement strand
ATAAATTTAAGAGTTATGGCGAACACAAGTAAAATAATAGCTAGCGATAAATATTGAATTTTTTTACTAATATCTAATTTTTTGTTTAAAAATGCTTCTATAAGAAAAAATAAATAAATAGATATTATGATCTGACCTGATAAATCAGAACCAAATTCAGCAAGTCTACTAAATTTAGTTATGAAAAGAACTATAATTAGGGATAAAAATATTTTAGAAAAATTTGAGTTTATATTTTTTTTAGAAAATATTTCTTGATAAAGAAATATTACAAAAAACACATAAAATAAAAAATTAATTATATTAAATAGATAATATTCAAAAAAAGGCAGATAGGTTAACGACATTAATTGGAATAATGAGCTGATATGTTTAAAACCATGATTTAAGTTACCTAAACCAAATTGTAACTTATAATGAGAAAATTGAAGACTATTGGGTAAGTGATAGTATCCAAAGTCTTCATTATTTTTTGCAATTATTAGAAATATAAATAGCAAGCTAATAGTTATAAAGATAATTTTAAAATCATATAATTTATTTTCCTTAATTTTATAGAAAAACAAAAGCCCAAAAAAAATAAATAATAAGTTATGGATGTAGTTGTGAGGAAATAACAAGTGTGAATAACTGGATAGAATACTTAATAAAAATAATCCTAATACCCCATATAATCCAATATTGTTAAATGTTATTTTTAAAAATTTTGACGTAAGTAATCCATAACCCAATGTTGAAAAGGCAAATATTAAAGAAAAAATATAAATAAGAAATATTTCCATTAGTTTGTAGAAAGCAACTTATTTAAATTTTTATAATGACTAAATAAAGTAAATTTTTTTGAACTTTTAAGTCCATTAAGAGTAATTAGTTTTTGATTTTTATAGTTATCAAAATCTTTAAATTTTTGTATAAAACTTTCTAGGTTTTTATTTTCAAAGACAAAACCATTTTCTAAATGATTTATTAACTCAACTGGTCCTGGCCAAGAATTAGATGACAAAATTGGCTTTTTACAAAAAAAAGCTTCAACTAAAACAAAACCTGGATCTTCCCACAAAGACGTTAAAATAAATCCCTTCGAATTTACAAAATAAGGATAAATATTATCAACATAACCTAATAGAATTATATTATCCTGTAATTTATTTTTTTTAATAAAGCTTCTTATTTTCTTATCATCTTCACCATTTCCAGCAATGGCTAATTTTAATTCACTATTTTCTTTAACTAACTTTTTAAAACCCTCACACAAAAACATAAAGTTTTTTTGTTTTGTTAATCTTCCAACAGATAAGTAATAATCTTTTAAATTAATGTGCTCTTTTTTTTTTTTATTAATTTCTTTAATATTTAATACTGGATCATACAAAAGTTTTATCTTTGATGAGTCTACCAAATTTAAACTTTTCATATATTCAAAAGTATTTTTTGTGGGACATGTAATTAAATGAATTTTTTTTAGTGTTATTTTCCAAAATATTTTTCTAAATAAGTTCATATTTGGATAACCTGAGATCCTTAAAATAAATTTTGTTTCAAATCTAAATAATAATAAAAGCATTAATGGTAGAGAAGTGATCAAATGTATAATTAAATAATCAGGCTTATTTTTTGATAAAATATTTTTTAAAGGAAAAAAACCTAATATAAAAATCATTAAAAATGACAATCTACTTTTTAACTTACCTCTATATGGTAAAAAATTTGATATGGAGGAATAATAATTAATAAATTTAATTTTCTTTTCTTTGTAATTAATAAATTTATTAAATTCTCCGAAAAAGTTTAAAATATAACTCTCGTAATTGGAATTAAATTTCATTAATGCGTCTGCAGAATTTATTACTGCTTTAGAAGTGGCTATAGGTGACAAGAAAGGAGACCAATAGTAGATTTTTTTTTGTTTCAATGTATTTCTAATTTATAATTCTAGTGTATTAATGTTGAAAAAATATATCTTAAAAAATTAATAAATTAAGTAAAGTAAATTAATGAATGACTATAATTATAAACTTGATAATTATTTAATTCCATTAATAAAAGATATTAATAATCCAATTTTTTTAGAATTAGGTGTTCAAAAGGGTGTTTCAACAAAAAAATTTTTAGAAATATGTAAAAACAAAAATGGAAAACTTTTTTCTGTTGATGTAGATGATTGTTCAGACGTTTCTAATGATATTAATTGGGAATTTTTTCAATCTAGAGATGATAATTTTGATTTTATAAAATCAAAAATACCAAATAAAATAGATGTGCTTTTCATCGATAGCTTACATGAGGCTGCACATGTAGAAAAATTAATTTATGCTTATTATCCTATTGTAAATAATGGTGGATACATAATAATAGATGATATTTCGCATTTACCCTACCTAAAAGATAAAGATAACAATAGTTTTTATTGTGAAATAAATAATAAAGAGACGTTTGAAAAAATTCTTTCAATTTACTCAACGAACACTGACAAATTTGATCTAAATTTTTCTTTTTTTTCATCTGGATTGGCAATTGTAAAAAAGAAAAATAATTACGAACTAGTTAAAACAAAAAAAATAATTGAAAGAAGCGCATCACTAAAAAATATTATACGAAAAATATGGAAAAAAATAAAAGAGAGATAATATTTTTTATGCCTTCAATAGAGGGTGGTGGAGTTGAAAAAAATTTAATTATTATAGCAAATTATTTTACAAAAAAATTTCATAAAGTTTCATTAATTACTTACGACAATAGATTCAATCACTTATTCAATGATAAGATTAAAATTATATGTCCCAAACATAAAACAAAAGATAAAGTAAAAAAATACTATAAATATTATAAATGTTTAATTTTATTACTCCAAGAGTACGTAAAAAATAAAAAAATTTTAGTTTTTTCATTCCAAGCAAATATTTACACAATAGCACTTTCACTTATATTTAACTATAAAGTCGTGACTAGATCAAATTCATCACCAACTGGTTGGGGTGGAAGTTTATTGAAAAAATATATATTTAAATTTTTTTTTAAATTTGCTGAAAATATTATTGTAAATAGCCAGCAGTTTAAAAAAGAATTTAAAAATAAATTTAATATAAATGCTGTTTTAATTTATAATCCTCTAAACAAATTACAAATTTTAAAAAAAAGTAAAAAACCCTTAAATTTTCAATTTTTTAATGATCCAAAAACTTTAAAAATTATAAACATAGCCAGATTTACTGATCAGAAAGATCATATGACACTGCTAAGAGGCTTCAAGTTAGTAACAAAAAAGATTAAATGCAAATTATTAATTATGGGATATGGGAATAATAAAATTTTAATTAAACAATTTATTAAAAAAAACAAATTAAGTAATAATATAAAAGTAATTAATTTTAAGGAAAATCCTTACAATTATCTTAATAAAGCAGATGTATTAGTACTTAGTTCAAAATTCGAAGGATTGCCAAATGTTATCTTGGAAGCTCAGGTGTTAAAAAAATTTGTAATATCATCTGATTGTCCAACAGGACCACGAGAAATATTAAAAAATGGCAAATGTGGGGATTTATTTCCCGTTGGCGATTACAAAAATTTAGCAAAATGTATTTTGAAATATAAAAAAAATTCAAAAAATTATAGATCCAAAATAAAGCTAGCTTATAGTGGTCTCAGCAGATTTGATTATTTAAAAAACTGTGAAAAATATTTAAATATTATTAATAAATATTTGTAATAAATGAAATTTAATTTAAAGAGAACTTTTCTTTTGATATTCTGTCTTTTGTTATCCTTTTTAATCCCTAGAAGTAAAAAGAGAATTGTTATTGGAAGCAGGGATGGTAAAAGGTTCGCAGACAACTCTAGATATTTTTTTTATTATTTAAATAAAAAAAAATATCTAGATGTTACTTGGGTGACTAAATCAAAAAAAATTCAAAAATACTTAGAAAAAAAAAATTTTAAAGTTCTTAAAGCCGATAGTTTAAATGGTTTATATTATGGTTTTAGGGCTAAGTATCATATTTTTGATTACTCAGAATATGATACAAGTGAATTTTCGTCTATTAGGGCTCATAAGATTAATTTAGGACACGGTGTTTATTTAAAAAAAATAAAAAAAAGAGTAAATAGACCAAATTTTTTTCATCATTTATATAATTTTTTAGTAAACAAAAAAAATTATCATATTTATCCAAATAAAAAATATGCAAAACATATACTTAATTATTTTCCAAAAAAAAAATATAATTTATTAGTATCAAATTTTCCACGTAATATTTTTTTTCATAATAAAGACTATATTAAACATGGTTATGTCACTTCATTAGAAAAGAAAATAATTAAAAAAATAAATTTAATTAAAGGAAAAAAAATAGGATATTTTCCTACCTGGAGAAAAAATAGTCAAGATTTGTTTTTAGATTTAAAAAATTATTCTAAACTTAAAATTTTAAACAAATTACTAAAAAAAAATAAATCATATTTAATAATCAAACATCATTCAAATCACTTTAAAGAGGATTTAAAAGCAGAAAATAAACAAGAAATATTAATTGATAACACGATAAAAAAATTATCTAATATTATCAATTTGGGCTATGAAATAGATCTCAATACAATTATGTGTCATTGTGATTTACTTATTTCAGATTATTCCGGAGCAGTGATTGATTATTTAATAACTGAAAAACCCATTATATTATATACACCTGACATAAAACAATTTAACAAAGATCCAGGGTTATTTTTTGATTATAGTAAATTTAATTTTAGTCATAAAACTAGTAAATATGACATATTAATAAAATTTATAAAACAATATTTTTTAAACAATGATCGATTTAGCAAAAAGTATTTAAAAAAAAGAAAAAAAATGAAAAATTTATTTTTTGAAAATAATTTTTATTTTGATAAAATTTTTGAATTAATTAGGTAATTTGTTAATTATAAAAATTATTATAATTAAGTTATTAATTTATTAATGTCTCTGATCCAAGAATTTAAATAAAACATTTCTTTTTTATCAAATATGTCATTTTTAATTAGATAATCATAAGATTTATGCAAATTTACTAAGTAATTTTGAGGACCTTTTTTTAATTTTAAATTTTTTAATATTTCAAATGCGTTTTCAACACTTTCAAACAAAGGCAATTCATCCATTAAATCGTTTTCCAAAACATGAAAATTCCTATTTTGTTTCATTGTTGTACCGTAAAAAAGTACTGATAAATTGTCATTTGAAATAATATTTAAAGCGATTAATCCTCTCCAAATATCTGTAGCTCTCATAGTGCATGTTACAGGAAGATACATTAAGGGAAACAAAATTTTAGACCATATTGTATTCTGACTATTGATAGGTGAAAAAGCTTTACCAAGACTAAATTTATATTCATTTTTGAATTTAATATTGATATTTTTATTGATAATTCTATAAATAGCATCAACATCTGGATTTCCCTCACAGACACCTTGTTTTAAATAAAAATTTTTTCTTACTTTTTTATTTTTAAAAGTTGGACTATTTTCTATTTTATTGAGTGGCAAGCCTCTAGGCCAAATATTTAAGTTTTTTTTTTTGTAAATTTTTTATAAACATTTGTCCATCCGATCTCCTTAATTTCATTCACCTCATGCTTTAAGTCTAAAAATTTTAAAAAATTGTTTTTTGGATAGTTATCATCATCAGTTTCAATAATTGTCTCATTACCATTTTGAATTGAAACGAGATAACCAATATTTTTTCTTGAGTAGGAATTTAAAGGACAAATTTTTGAAAAATTAAATCTAAGTTTTTTTTGATCTTGAATATTATAATAATTCCCATATTTTAAATTAAAATTTTTTGGAGTTTTTTTATCACCTATAACTATTAATTCTAAGTCATTTTGTTCACTTAAAAAAATAAGTTTTTTTATATTGGCATTTAATTTGTTAATTGTTGTTAAAACAATGGAATTTTTCATTAAATTTTTGAATATTTGATATAAATTAAAAGTACCTTATATAAGCTAATTCGTATGATGAAGTATATAAAATATTACCTAAAATTTATAGAGAAATTTATATATCCTTTTGAAGCTCAACCAATAGTAAAGACAAACATAATTGATCAAGATAATGTTGCTTTAGCTATAAACACAAAAAAAAATAAAAAAAAAACTTTCTACATAATTAAAAGAACACCAGGAGCTGGCTTATTTTCAAATTTTATATTTGTATTAAATCACCTAAAAATTGCAAAGTCATGTGGTTATATTCCAATTATAGATATGGAAAATTTTCCAACAATTTATAATGAATCAAAAAAAATAGATAATACATATAATTCTTGGAATTATTATTTTGATAATAAAATAAAAATAAAAATAAAACAAATTTACAAAAACCATAAATATTTAATTACAAGTAATAGGTTTTCTAAATCTTTTACCCACAAAGTTGATAGCAATGAATATAGAGACTATTTTAGTAAGTATTTTACAATAAAAAAAAAATACTTAAATTTTGCAAATCTTTTTGCAAAAAAAAATTTTAATAAAAAAACACTTGCTGTCCATTTACGTGGTACTAGCTATAAAACTTCAGCTAATCACCCTTTTCCTACAACTGATGAACAAACAATTAATTTAATTGAAAAAATATTTTCAGAAAATAATTATTCAAAGATTTTTTTATGTACTGAAGATTTAAATTATTTGAATATAATTAAAAAAAAATTTGAAGATAAAGTCATTTTCTTAAAAAATGTTTATAGATCGTATAATGATGATGCTTTTAAAATATATCCCCAAAATTTACATAGATTTAAACTTGGAAAAGATATTTTAATAGAGTCTCTTCTAATTTCAAAATGTAGTGGATTTGTTTATACAAATACAAATGTTAGCGAATTTGTAAAATTTTTGGATAAAAAAAAAAAAATTAAGTACTTTTTAATACAAAATGATTTTAATAGCACAAATGCTTATATTGCTAAGTGGTTATGGTATTACAAAAATATTTTCCCTCAATTTTTAGGTGGATTTAAAAAAACAACTCATGTTAAAAAAAATTAAAGAAATATTTACAAACACCGGTCCTAAAATATTAATAGGAAAAAAACTAAATTCAAAAATAGAAATAAATAATCTATCTCAAATTTATTTTAAAAGTTTTGGAAAATTAAATAAAAATAAAATTTTTTATATTATTAGAAGAAATCCTACAGCTGGTTTTTTTTCAAATATAACTTTTGTTTTAAATCATTTAAAAATTTGCAAAGAAATGAATTTCATACCAATTATAGATATGAAAAACTATCCTTCATTGCATAATGAAATAAACATTATTAAAAACACAAAAAATTCATGGGAATACTATTTTGAAAAACTAAATAAATATTCTTTAGATGAAGTTTATAAGAGCAAAAATGTTTATTTGAGTTCAAAAAAATTTCAAAAAAAAATGTTTATTGATATGACTGACGCTAAAATATCTAAATATTTTAGTAAAATAAAAGTTAAAAAAGAAATTTTACAAAAAATAGATAATTTTTATAAAAAAAAATTTAAAAGGAATGATAAAATATTAGGAGTTCATTTTAGAGGTTCTACATATAAAACGGCCAGAGGTCATGGTTTTCCACTTACAAAAGATCTAATGATAAAAAATATTCAATTTTTATTAAAAAAATTTAATTATAATAAAATCTTTGTAGTAACTGAAGAACAAGAATATCTTAAAATATTAAAGGAAAATTTCAAAGATAAATTGATATATTATAATTCGTTTAGAATGAAAAAATTAGATAGTTTTAAAATTTATCCAAGAAAAAATCACAGATATCTTCTTGGAGAAGAGATCTTGATAGAGACTGTCTTACTTGCCAAATGTGATGGATTAACTTTTATAAAGTCAAATGTAATATCTGCAGCTAAAATGTTTGCTAAAAAAAAGATAAAATTCCATGAAATTTATTTAGGATTAAATACCAGAAATAAATTTTTTTCAAAATATCTATGGTTCATAAAATCAATTCTTCCAAGTTATTTTGGAGGTTTAAAAGTTTCTTATAAGAAATAAATGAAAATAGCTTACGACCATACAATTTTTTTAATTCAAAAATTTGGTGGTATTTCAAGATATTTTAATGAACTTGTAAATAATTTAGATGACAATTATAAGGCCAAATTATTTTGTCCTATTCACTTTAACAAAATGATAATGCAAAATAAAAAAATTTTTAAAATAAAGGAAATTAAATCAATCCCCAATTTTTCAACAAAAATATTAAATTCTTTCAATTTTATATTAAATGATTTGATTTTCATAAAATGGAAACCAGATATAATACATAAAACTTATTTTAATTCATATGAGTATAAATATAAAAAAGCAAAAAAAGTAATAAACGTTTGGGACTTAAGTCATGAGATCTATCATGATATGTATCAGAAAAATCAAAATTGGAGGCCTAAAGAAAAAGCTCTTAAAAATATTGATCATGTAATATGTTCTTCCAAAAACACTCAAAAAGAACTAGTTGAATATTACAATTTTGATTTAAAAAAAACTTCTGTTGTATATCAATGTGTACCAAATTTAAAAACAAATCTACAAATCAGACAAAAAAAAGAAAAAATTCTTTTATATGTTGGCAGTCGTTTAAAATATAAAAACTTCGATAATTTATTAAAAGCTATATCTCTTAATAATGGTTTGCTAGAGGATTTTAAATTAATTTGTTTTGGTGAGGAAAGTTTATCAATCAAAGAAAAATATTTAATTGAAAACCTTAAACTAAATAAAAAAAATATTATTTTTGATAGTGGAGATGACTATAAATTAGCAAACTATTATTCAAAAGCTTCAGTATTAATATATCCTTCAAAAAATGAGGGTTTTGGATTTCCGCCTCTTGAAGCAATGTCTTATGGTTGTCCCGTAATAACAAGCAATAATAAAGCAATACTTGAGGCTACTAATCTTGCCGAGTATTCATTTGACCCAAATGACCCTAAAGATATTTTAAATAAAATTGAAAAAGTTATTTATTCACAGGATGAAATAAATTTTTTAAATAATTACGGGTTAAATAGAGTCAAAATATTCAATAAAAGTGAAATGATTCAAAATATCAAAAATGTTTATGATAAATTAGTTTAAATATTTAATTTTTTTTTTAATCTAAAGGTATCTTTCTCATAAAAATTACCACCTCTCGTACCGCAGGCAAAAGCTAGAATTGTTGCATCATCTGTTTCAGCAACTAGAGTGTGGGATTCATATGGCGGATGTTCAATTAGTTCGTTTGTGTCTATGATTTCAGATCTTATTTCTTCTTTTAAATTTCCATCATCATCAACTTTTGCACGATAAAGCGTAAATTTTCCACTTACTATAAATGTGTATTGTGTACTTTTTTTGTGAAAATGATTGCCTCTGACCGCTCCTTTTTTGGAAGTTATTATAGAACAATGGTCTTTTGGAGACTTAACAAATATATCTACTATTTCACCTCTGTCATCTTTAAAAGAAGGATTTAATTTCATAAAATTATCTATATTTAAATTTCTTTATATATTTATTGATGATATTTACAAACTCTTTTAAAAAAAATAAATGGATAAATTTAATAATTTTTTTACTAATTCTATATTAAAGCTTAATACCAGAAATATTCTTATTATATTATTTTTAATTTCTTTATTTAAAAATGGTATTTGGTATCACCCAGCACTATGGAACATGTTAGAAATTGCGAAAAACCCTTTTGAAAATGTTTTTGGATCAAGTACTGAAAAATACTACCTTTATAGCAGTTGGTTAAGTCCTTTCATTGCATATATTCTTGGAATTAAGAGTAAAATTTATTTTTTTATTTTTCATTTATTTCTCGCAACCTTATATTTATTTTTAACGATTAGTCTTATTAAAAAAAGTATTAAAACTGAAAATCTCAAAAAATCATTGATAATTTTTTTAATTTTTCCTGTATCAATGACTAGCTTTTATTGGGTTGGTTACGATTCCTTAATTTTGTTGCTGATGGTAATTTCTTTGTATAAAAACAAAAATTATCTTATTACCTTAATATGCTCAATTGGTATTGGACTTCAGCATTTTGAAATTGGTTTAGTTTCTATTATAGTAGTAGCTATTTCATCAATTATTGAGAGAATTTTTTATGTAAATGAAAAAAAAATAAAAATTTCTTTTGTTTTTAAAATAACTTTTATTACAGGTCTTATAATAGGAAAAATAATTTTATATAAAATTTATAATGATGAAAGTTTTGTAGATGGAAGACTACAGTGGATTAGTGATGCATTATTGCATCTTTTCTATAATTTTTATTTTAATTTTTATAACATTCTTTGGTTTTCTCTTGGTGCTGGCTGGTTAATAATAATTCATTTTTTTTTTAATCAAAAACAAAAGTGGCCTTTTCTTATATCTCTGTTTGCTTTAATTTTTGTTTTGCCTTTTGTAGATGATCATTCTAGAGTTTTTTCAGCATGTTCTTTTATGTTAATAATGATCTATATTCTTTGTAATGATGAATTTTTAGATACTATTTCGTTTGAACATTTGTCATTATTTTTTTTAATTTGGATATTATTACCTTACAGCTGGGTTTGGCAGGGGGACTTGAGATCAACTATGTTTTTATATGATTTTGCCTACATACTTGAATATACTCTGGGTATATTTAACAATGAAATAGAAAGCAGTACAATCTGGCCATTTGAAAGATTTAAATAAATTTTTTGAATTATTTAACTTATATACTCAATAGACTTCTCCCAGACTTGGTCTGCTAGATATTTATTATAACTTTCATTGCTACTTTTTTTTTCTTTAAGTTTAAAAAAATATTTACTATCAACATTTTTTAAATCATTGCTTAATGCTAGATAAAATGGGGATTTAGCAGCGTTCTCGGAACTTATTGCAAATAAATTTTTTAAAATATTAACTAATGTTCTATAATAATTTTTATTATTATTGCCAAAATTTGAATTTACAAAACCAGGATGTAAACAGTTACAATTAATTTTTGTTTGAACTTTTCTTTTAAACGAATAAGTAAAAAGTACATTTAATAATTTAGATCTACAATATGCCTTCCAGCCATTGTAATCAATTTTGCACTCAAGATCATTTATGTCCAACTTATACCTTTTATGAGCATTTGAAGAAACATTGATTATTCTAGGATCATTTGAATTTTCTAATTTTTCAACTAAACCAGTTGATAGAACAAAGTAAGAAAGGTGATTCAAAAAAAAAGTTTTTTCAATACCATCACTATTTAAACTTCTTTTATCAAAAATTGCTCCCGCGTTATTAATTAAGACATCAATATTTTTTATTTTATTTAGAGTTATTAAAATTTTCTTAATTTCACTTAATTCAGATAGATCACATTGAAAAAACTCAAGGTTAGGACTTTTAATAGTGCTGAGAATTGAATTTCCTTTAGATGCGTTTCTTCCTATAATAAAAACTCTCTGATCTTTATCTAAAAGGAGTTTTGTTAGAGCTAAGCCAATACCATCAGTGCCTCCAGTAATGACTATATTTTTTTTTAACATTTATAATCCTAATCTTTTAGACTGCAGTGAATTGAAAAAATAATTACTTTTTTTTCTTAGTTTTATAAAATCACGATTATAAAACTCACTATTCAAATCTTTAAATTTTTTTTTACTTATGATTGAATCTTTCGCAAGATATATTTTACCATTATACTTCAAAACTATATCGTTAACTTTATCTAAAATCATAGCAATATCTTTATAATAAGGAAAATCAAAAACTAAAGTAAATCCATTTTGACCAAAAGATAAAGGAAAGTCTTTTTTTTTCATAGATTTTAAAACTGATACAAAAGAATAAGCTTGATATTTTTTCATTGTTATTAATATTTCATATATAGATTTATATGCATCTTTATAAGGAACTGAACACTGATAAGAAATGAATCCTTTTTTACCATAAATATTATTCCAGTTCTTTATTTTATCTAGAGGATAAAAAAATTTATTGATCGAAGTAAAATTTTTACCTGACCCTGAAAAATTAAAATATAAATTATTCAAAATTTTAATTGTAAGTCTGTTCATAAGTGAGAATGGAAAAATATTTGGTAAAGTAAAAATTTCTTTGGGTGAATAATTAAATTTATCCTTTTTATATTTTTTGTAAAAGTAACCTCTAGAAACTATTGATCTACCAATTTCATTATTTGATGGAGATGTGTCAATCCAAGATACATTATATTCCCAATTTTTACTTTTATTAATTTTTGATAATGTTTCTTTCAGATTGTCACATTTTATTTTTTCTTCATAAATTACATCTGAAAAAATTTTTTTAAGTTTAATTTTTGATGAATAAATCACTCCAGTTAAACCCATTCCACCAATTGTATATTTAAAGAGTTTGTTATTTTTTTTTCTACTACATGAAATTAATCTATTTTTATTATCCAAAATTTTTAAACTAATTACATATTTTCCAAAACCGCCAACCTTATGATGATTTTTTCCATGTACATTCGTAGCAATCATTCCACCTAAAGTAATATTTTTTGATCCTGGAGTAACTGGTAAAAACCAACCTTTATTAATTATTAATTCATTCAATTGTTTTATGCTCACACCACATTGCGACTCTAAAATTCCTGTTTTTTTATTGAAATTAATTACATTATTTAAATTAGTTGTGATTACAGTTTTGTTTGGTTGTATGGAACTGTCGCCATAAGATCTGCCAAGCCCTCTTGCAATACAATTTTTTTTTATTTCTTTTTTGAGTTCTTTTAAATTTTTTGGAAAAGAAATATTTGCATCCAATGCTGTATTTCTACCCCACCCACTGATTTTTTTTTTCATATTTTGATTTAAGAAAATATTTTATTATTTGAAAAAATTTTTTAAAATTAAAATAAAATCTAAAATAGGCTAAACTTTTTAAATCATTAATATTTTTTTTTGATAAATTTTTATGTTTAAAAGTTAAGTT
>MDTA01013523.1_pt1 | contig 12990 bp, 14 predicted proteins | sample 811151 | NCBI WGS metagenome assembly MDTA01 (sample SAMN05326648, study PRJNA326480) | marine metagenome | isolation source: seawater | place: Indian Ocean: South | collected 2010 | reverse complement strand
TATATCACAACCACCCACAAATTCTTTGTTAATATATAATTGTGGAATTGTTGGCCAGTCACTAAACTTTTTAATTCCCTCTCTTAACTCTTGGCTTTCAAGAACATTTACACCTTGAAAGTTGACCTCTAAAATTTTTAATATATTTGATACAGCCATAGAAAAACCACATTGAGGCGCATCTGGAGTACCTTTCATAAATAAACAAACTTTATTTTCATTTATTTTATTTTGTATTAAATTTTTAGTGTCCTCATTCATTTATTTTTCCTTTGTTTTTATTGCTAGAGCATGTAATTCATTTCCCATTCTTCCTTTTAAAGATGCATAAACCATTTTATGTTGCTCTATTTTACTTTTACCAGAAAATTGTGAAGAAACAATAGTAGCAGAATAATGATTTCCATCACCAGCTAGATCCTGTATATCAACTAATGCATCGGGTATAGCTTCTTTAATAAACTTTTCTATCTCTTTTAAATCCATAGCCATTTTATTTTTCCATATATTTTTTCAACCAAATATTATTTGAAAGTTCTAAATCATCAACTGATAATTTTGTCTTATCTTCAAAAACAATATCATTATCTAAAACAGTACCAATTTCATCATAATGTACTGAACTTTTATTAAGTATTTCTTTTACATTTTTATAATTTTCTTTCTTAATTTCTAATATATATCTGCCTTGGTCCTCAGAAAACATATATTGAAACTGATTTATCAGCTGTTTTGTTTTTTTAATTTCAATACCTTTTTTTCCTTTAATACACATTTTAGCTATAGCTACAATGATACCTCCTAGAGATACATCATGAGCAGACTTAATTAATTTTTTTTTAATTAAATTTAGAACTGTTTCACCATTATTTTTTTCATTAAAAAGATTTACTTCAGGAGGTGGACCACTTTTTATATTAAGAATTTCTCTAGCAAAAATACTTTGATCTAGACTGCCTTCAGTTTTACCAATAACTAAAACTATATTTCCTGATTCTTTAAAACCCATAGTTATCATATCTTTATAATTTTTGATTAATCCTACCCCTCCAATTGTAGGAGTTGGTTTAATACCTTTATCTTTAGTCTCGTTATAAAAAGATACATTTCCAGAAACTACAGGAAAATTTAAGTATTCACTTGCTTCGCCTAATCCTTTAACGCATTCAACAAATTCACCCATATTTTCATCTTTTTCTGGATTTCCAAAATTTAAACAATTAGTTATAGCTATTGGTTCTGCACCGACAGATATTAAATTTCTCCAACTTTCACAAACAACTTGTTTTCCACCAGTTAATGGATGAGCGAAACAATATATAGCGGAAGAGTCTACCGATGCAGCCACAGCTTTATTTGTACCATGTATTCTAACTATACCTGAGTCACTACCAGGTTTTTGTATAGTGTCACCCATCACGGTATGATCATATTGTTCCCATATCCATTCTTTATTACATATATTAGGGTTGGATAAAATTTTATTTAAAATATTGCTAATTTTTAAATTTTTAAAATTTTCTTTATTAAATTTATTTTTTTGGGGTAGTTTTGTTTTTTTCCATTTTCTATCATACATCGGTGAGTTTTCTACCAAGGTATCAACAGGTATTTCTGCAATTTTTTTTTCATCATAAAATAATTCAATTTTTTTAGTGTCAGTAGTTTTTCCAATTACAGAAAAATCTAAATTCCATTTATCAAAAATCTTTTTTGCTTGATTTTCTTTACCTTTTTCTAAAACAATTAACATTCTCTCTTGACTTTCTGACAACATGATTTCGTAGGGTGTCATGTTAGACTCTCTACATGGTACTTTGTTTAAGTTAAGTTCAATACCTAATTTACCTTTAGAAGCCATTTCTATACTTGATGAAGTCAAACCAGCAGCACCCATATCTTGAATAGATATTATTGAGTCACCAGCCATTAATTCTAAGCAAGCTTCAAGAAGAAGTTTTTCTGTAAAAGGATCTCCAACTTGAACTGTAGGTTTTTTTTCCTCTATTTTTTCATCAAAAACGGCAGAGGCCATACTTGCTCCGTGTATTCCGTCTCGTCCAGTTTTTGATCCAACATAAATTACCGGCTTATTTATACCTGCTGCTTTTGAATAAAATATTTTATTTTTTTTTACCAATCCTAAAGTCATTGCATTTACCAGGATATTTCCATTATATGATTCATCAAAGCAGGTTTGACCACCAACTGTAGGAACACCAATACAATTTCCATATCCACCAATTCCTTGGACAACACCTCTTAATAAATTTTTAGTTTTTTTATGTTGAGGTGAACCAAAGTGTATAGAATTTAAATTCGCTATAGGCCTAGCACCCATTGTAAAAACATCTCTCATAATACCACCGACACCGGTGGCAGCACCCTGATACGGCTCTATAAATGATGGGTGATTATGACTTTCAATTTTGAAGACGATTGCATCATCATCTCCAATATCAATAACCCCAGCATTTTCACCTGGTCCTTGAATAACTTTTTTTCCTTTAGTGGGTAAATTTTTTAAGTGCAATCTTGATGATTTATATGAACAATGTTCATTCCACATTGCTGAAAATATTCCAAGTTCGGTTATATTTGGAATTCTTTTTAACAGATCACATATTTTTTTATATTCTGTTTTTTTTAAACCGTGCTCTATAGCAATATTTTCGTTTACTTCCATTATTTAAGATTATTTATTAAATTTTGAAAAAAAAATGAACCATCTTCGCCAGACAAATAGTTATCAATCATTCTTTCGGGATGAGGCATCATTCCAAGAATATTTTTTTGTTTGTTGAATATTCCGGCGATGTTTTTAATTGCACCATTTGGGTTAAAATTATCTTCTACTTGACCTTTTTGATCGCAATAGTTAATTGCAATTTGATTATTATCTTCTATTTCTCTCATTTGATCATTAGAACAGAAAAAATTTCCTTCATTATGTGCGATATGAAGCTCTAAAACATTTTTTTTTAGATTTTTAAAATATTTATTTTCCGAGTTATTAATTTTTACAAATACATTTTTGCATATAAACTTTGAATATTTATTTCTTAATAAAGCTCCTGGTAGCAATTTGGTTTCTGTTAAAATTTGGAATCCGTTACAGATACCCAATAACAGACCACCAGATTTAGCAAATTTGATAACAGAGTCTATTATTTTTGATTTTGATGCCATACTTCCACACCTCAAATAATCACCGTAAGAAAAACCTCCTGGTAAAACTACCAAATCACTTTTTGGTAATTCACTATCATTGTGCCAAATCATTTGATTCTTAAATCCAAATTTTTTAAGAGCCACATCCATGTCTCTATCACAATTGGATCCAGGGAAAATTATTACTGAAGAATTCATTAATTATTATTTTTCAATAATTTTATAATCCTCGATTACAAGATTGGCTAAAAGTTTTTTACACATTTCTTCTGCTTTTTGTTCGGCTATTTTTTTATCTTTTTCGTCAATTTCAATTTCAAAATATTTACCTTGCCTGATACTTTTTACACTATCAAAACCAATACCATTTAATGCTTGATGAACTGCCTTTCCCTGTGGATCAAGTACATCTTTCTTTAAAGTAATTATTGCAGAAATCTTCATTTTTTATTTTTTCTTTTAAAGGAACTCAAGCTTGTAACATTAGAATTATTTAATCCTGAAGTTTCGTGTAAAATACCCAATCTTTTTGCAACCTCAGTATAAGCCGGTATTAATCCACCCAAATTTTTTCGAAATCTATCTTTGTCTAGTTTTTTCTCAGTAATAGAGTCCCACAATCTACATGTATCAGGACTTATTTCATCAGCAAGAATGATATCATTTTTATCGTTTACTTTTAACCGACCAAATTCTAATTTAAAATCAACAAGTTTAATTCCAACACCTCTAAACATTCCAACCATAAAATCATTTATTCTTAAAATCATTTTTTTAATTTTTTCTACTTCTCTTTTAGTTGCCCAATCAAACGCTAAAATGTGTTCTTCTGAAATTAGAGGGTCACCCAATTTATCATCTTTAAGACAGTATTCTATTAAAGGTTCCTTTAGAACAGTTCCCTCCACAATACCTAATCTTTTTGTCAGTGATCCTGAAGCTATATTTCTAATCACGAATTCAATAGGTATAATTTCAGCTAGTTTTATTATTTGCTCCCTCATGTTAAGTCTTTTTACTAGATGAGTTTTAATTCCGATTTGAGCTAAATTTTCTAAAATATATTCTGAAATTCTATTATTTAAAACACCTTTACCCTCAATTTTAGATTTTTTTTGATTATTAAACGCTGTTGCATCATCTTTAAAATATTGAATTGCCAATCCTTTTGTATTTGTAGAATAAATAACTTTTGCTTTTCCCTCGTAGAGTTTTTTACCTTTTTTCATTATTTGAATACTCTTCTAAATATTAGATTTACATTTTTGAAATGCTTAGAATAATTAAAAATAGCTCTTAATTTTTTTGGTGAAATTTTACTCATTATGTAATTATCAGATTGAATAACTTTAAACAAATCTAAGTTTTCCGCAAAACATTTTTTTGCGTAAGCTTGAACCATTTTATAAGATTTTTCTCTACTAAGACCTGTTTTAGTTAATTCAAGCATTAACTCTTGAGAAAAAATTAATCCTTTTGTAATGTTTAAATTTTCTAACATCTTTTGGGGATAAACAATCATATTGTCTAAAATGTTAGTTAATCTAACTAAAGCAAAATCAATTGTTATATTGGCGTCAGGTCCAATATTTCTTTCAACACTTGAGTGTGAAATATCTCGTTCATGCCACAAAGCTATATTTTCTAGGGCAGGGACTACAGTGCCTCTAACTATTCTAGCAAGACCAGTTAAATTTTCACTTAAAATTGGATTTTTCTTATGAGGCATAGCTGAAGAACCTTTTTGGTTTTTCGAAAAATATTCTTGCAATTCATAGACTTCGGTTCTCTGCAAATGTCTTATTTCAATTGCTACTCTCTCAATAGAACCAGCAATAATTCCTAAGACTGAAAAATAGAAAGCATGACGGTCTCTTGGAATTATTTGTGTTGAAATAGGTTCCATTTTTAAATTTAGTTTTTTTGCAACATGTTTTTCAACACTTGGACTGATATTTGCAAAAGTTCCAACCGCTCCTGAAATTGCGCAAGTTGAGACTTCATCGATTGCATTAATTAATCTTTTTTTATTCCTTTTAAATTCTTCATAAAATGAAGCCAACTTTAAACCAAAAGTAATTGGTTCAGCATGAATACCGTGACTTCTACCCATGCATGGTGTAAATTTATATTTTCTTGCTTGTTTCTTAAGTACTTTTAAAATCTGATTTAAATCTTTAAGAATTATTTTACCTGATTGGACTAACTGAATATTGAAACTAGTATCTAATACATCGGATGAAGTCATGCCCTGATGAAGGTATCTTGCTTTAATGCCAGCTCTTTCAGTAACAGAAGTTAAAAAGGCAATAACATCATGTTTTACTTGTGTCTCTATTTGATGAATTCTTTTAACATTTATCTTAGCTTTTTTTTTAACAGCTGAAGATACACCTTTTGGTATGTGGCCTAACTTTTCCATTGCTTCTGCAGCTGCAATCTCGACATCCAACCAAATTTTATATTTATTTTCTTCTGACCAAATATCAGTGAGTTCTTTTCTCGAGTATCTTTTAATCATTAATATTATAAGTAAGGAGGCTTATGATAACCTTTAACAGATTCTGTAAAGATTTCATAACCATTTTCAGTAATACCTAGAGTATGTTCAAATTGTGCTGATAAAGATTTATCTTTAGTAACAGCTGTCCATCCATCTGGAAGAACTTTTACTTCATATTTTCCACTATTAATCATTGGTTCAATTGTAAAGGTCATACCTGGGCTTAATTCAGTACCAGTATCTTTTTTACCATAATGAAGTACGTTAGGATATTCGTGAAATTTTGTACTTACACCATGCCCACAAAAATCTCTTACAACAGAGAAACCGTTTTTTTCAGCATGTGTTTGAATTTCATATCCTATATAACCTAGTTTAATATTTGGTTTTAAAATTTTAATTGCTTTCATCATTGAGTCATAAGTTACATTTATTAAATTATTTGCTTTAATAGGCGTTTTACCAATACAAAACATTCTACTAGTGTCTCCATGATGATCTTCAACTATAGCCGTAACATCAATATTAACTATGTCACCCTCAACTAAAATTCTATCTGATGGAATACCATGACAGACAACATGATTTAAAGAAGTGCATAAAGATTTTTTATAGCCACGATAAAATAGTGGAGCAGAAAATCCACCATTATCTCTAATAAATTCATAACCAAGTTTATCAATTTCCTCAGTTGATATTCCAGGTTTAATATTTTCTGTCAACATATCAAGGGTTCTTGCTGCAAGGTTTCCAGCGAGTCTCATTTTTTCGAATTTTTCTTTATAGCTATTCATCAATAATATTTATTTTTTTTTCAATTTTAATTTCTTTAGAATTTAAAGAACACCTATAAGCCAGAAATTTAACACCTGCTTTTTTTGCTTTCTTATAATTTTGATAATAGATGTTATCAATATCCTTTGCTATTCTAAAACTATTTATACCTTGAATTTGAGTTAAAAATAAGACGTAAGGAATAAATTTTTTATTAATTGAATTAATAAGGTTTATAAGGTGTTTTGATCCTCTCGCAGTAACTGCATCAGGAAACTCTGCCAAATCTTTTTGTCTGTTTAACGTAACATTTTTAACCTCAATTAAATTTTTATCACATAAAAAATCAAATCTTGTATCACTAGAAAATTTAAATTCTGGTCTAATTTTTTTAATTGATAGGAATTCTTTAATTAACTTATTATTTAAACCGTGTTCAACTATCTTATTTGCTTTATGCGTATTAACACCTATAAGTTTATCTTTAACTTTTATTATTTCTAATGTAAATTTTAATTTTCTGTTTGGATTATTGGTTTTTGACAACCATACGTAATTTCCCTCATCCAACAATCCCATCATCGACCCTGTATTTGGACAGTGGGCTGTTAATACTGAATTATTTACCTTTACATCTACAAAAAATCTTTTATATCGCTTGATTAATTTGCCTTTAATTAAAGTACTGGTAAATTTCATTATAATTAATTTATATTTGTAAATGACAAATAAAAAAGAAATTTTTGCAGGAATAATCATAATAGGTAATGAAATATTATCTGGAAGGACTCAAGACACTAACACTGCTACGTTATCAATTTGGCTGAATTCTTTGGGTATTAAGTTGCAAGAAGTAAGAACCATACCGGATGTTGAAAAAACGATCATAGAAACAGTTAATGAACTACGAAAAAAATATAATTATATTTTTACAACTGGTGGAATAGGACCAACCCATGATGATATTACAGCATTATCAGTTTCAAAAGCATTTGATGTAGAATATGGTCCACATAAAGAAGCAATGTCTATACTAGAAAAATATTATAAACCAGGTGAATTTAATGAAGGTAGGCAAAAAATGGCGCATATGCCTTTAAATGCAAAATTAATTTTAAACCCAACTAGTGGAGCACCAGGATTTTACATAGAAAATGTTTATTGTCTACCAGGTGTTCCATCAATCTTAAAGTCTATGCTTGGAGGGATTACAAATAAATTAGTTGGAGGTGAACCAATTCAAAGTATGACTATTAATCTAAGAACTGTTGAAAGCGAAATAGCAAAATCACTTAAAAAAGTACAAGAAGAAAACAATGAGGTCGAGATAGGAAGTTATCCATTTTTCAAAGCAGGAAAACTTGGAGTAGCAATAGTTTTACGATCTATAGATCAAAATAAAATTAACAAATGCAATACAGAGATAACGCAATTTGTTAAACAAAAAGAAATTGAAATAATTAGTAACGATTGATGCTATATTTTGCTTACGGAAGTAATCTTAATCATTCGCAAATGCAAAATCGTTGTGAGGGAGCAAAATATATTAAAAAGCATATTTTAAAAGGTTACAGGTTATGCTTCAGTCATAAAACAAATAGCTCAGTTTATGGTCATGCAAATATTATTAAATATGTTAAATCAAATGTACAAGGAGCATTGTGGAATATAACAAAAAAAGATGAAGAAATTTTAGATGGATACGAAGGGGTAGATTACAATTATTATCAAAAAATATATTTCAATCTAAAAGGTAAAAAAGTTTTAGTATACGTTCAGCAAAAGTATTATTTACAAAAACCTAACTCAACATATCTACACACAATAATAGAGGGCTATAAAGATTGTTCGCTTGATTTAAAAAAGCTTAAAAAAACAATTTCTAGTTATAAAATTAATTATATTATTAATTGGTAGTTGTTTCTAAAATTTTATTACTTTTTGAGGATTTTATTCTTAAAATAGAACATATCAAACCTAGAAACCTATACTTATTAGTCTTAAATTTTTTTTTTGAGAATAAATAAGTAAAGATTGCAGTTACAAAAAAACGTAAAAGTTTTGATAAATGTTGAATTAAAGCTTTATGAAAACCATAGTGTTTTTTAAAATAATAAAACCTTGACCAGTAATAGTTCCAATTTCTAAAGTTATCATAGATATCATTATCGTTAGAATTTAGAGAACTCGCATTACCATGGTAAATTTTAATTTTGCTAAATACAAATATATTTTCGTTTAGATCTTTAATTCTTTTACAAAGATCTATTTCTTCATAGAAAAAGAAATAATTACTATCAAAGATTTGATTACTATTAAATTTATTTAAATTAATAACTAATGAACAGCCCTTTACCACTTCTACTTTTTTTCTATTATTTGTTTCCTTATAATTCAACTCACTCTTAGCTAGATTTTTGTCAAACTCGTTATTCATACTAAAATCAATTAAGTCATCATATATAGGTGTCGCTAGAGCAAAATCGTCACCATTATTAGCTATTTCTTTTTCGATTTCATTTATCTCAGTCTCTTTAATGAAGGTATCAGTATTTAATAATAGAGCAAATTGTGTATTAATGTCTTTGAGTCCAATATTTGCTGCAGCAGCATATCCTAAATTTTTATCATTTATTATAACCTTACAGAAGCTGTATTTGTTTTCTATTATTTCTTTGATTTTATTGTTATTAGAATTTTCTACTATGACGATCTTAAAATTACCTCCAATAGTAGAAAGACACTTTTCAAGTTTTTCTAAAGATTTGTAAGAAATAATTATAATTGTTAGACTCATTGAACTTTAAATAATATATATTATTTTTCTAATAAGTTTAGTTATTATTTGATCACAAAATGTTATTTATTAAATCGAAGATTATTAAAATTATAAAATATTCATTTTATTTTTTAATATTATTAATAATTTTCATATTTTATGAATTAATTTCTTTAGATACTTCATATATTAATAAAAGTGCATTTAGTGTTGATGTGAATAATGTTAGAAACCCACAGGTTAAAAAAATAGTAAGAAATATAGATAATCGATTAGGTCAATTTTATTTTAAAATAAGTAAAAAAAAACAAAGGGAGTTTTATGAAGTAGATTTAAACAAATATAATAATTTACCAGATGAAATTATTGTCAAACCTAAGCTTAATAATTTAACTTTAACTAATGGTAAAAATACTAATAATGAAAAAAATTGGAAAAGAAGTCACGGCAATCATTCATCAAATAAGTTCTCTAATTTAAAAAAAATTAATAAAAATAATATAAGTTTATTAGATTTAGCATGGACTCATTCATTTGAAAAAAAAGGTAATATTCCAGGAAATCCAATTTACTTTAATGGTACAATATTTCTTTCCTCTACAGATAAGTCTCTTGTAGCATTAAATGCAATTAATGGAGAAAAAAAATGGGAATATAAAACTGAGGGAAAGGCAGCCAGAAGAGGCTTAATGATTCATGGAGAAAAAAACCCGAAAATATATTTTTGTGATCTTAAAAATTTAATAGCTCTTGATGCTAAAAATGGAAACCCAATTAAAAAATTTGGTAAAAATGGAAAAATAAAACTTAAAAAACACTGTCAAATCACTCCGGTCATTGTTGATGATAAAATTATAATTGGTACCTTTGAACCATCAGTAGAAACTTATGATCTGAATAGTGGTAAATTACTATGGAGATTTTACCTCAAAGAAAAAAATAATAAATTTTTTAGATACGGTGGAAAAAGATATGACTATTCGGGTGGAAATCCCTGGGGAGGAATTTCAGCTGATTTGGATAGAAAAATTCTGTATGTATCAACAGGAAACGCTGGACAATTTTATGAAGGAACAACGAGACCAGGTAACAATAAATATTCAAATTCCATTGTGGCAATCGATATAGATAAAAAAAAGTTGCTTTGGGAATTTCAAGAAATAGAGCATGATATTTGGAATTATGATATAGCTTCACCACCAATACTAACTTCAATTAAAAAAAACGGTAAAATAATTGATGTCGTTGTTGTTCCCACTAAATTTGGTAATACTCTTGTACTTGATCGTTTAACTGGTAATAATGTTTTTGAGTATATTAAAAAAAAAGTACCATTGTCCGAAGTTCCTGGAGAAAAAACATCATTTTATCAAAAAGTTTTTTCATTACCCGAACCATTTTCAAATCAATATTTTAAGGAGGATGACATAACCAATATTTCAAAAGAAAGTTATAATTTTGTAAAAGATAAAATTAAAGGCGCAAATTTCGGTTTATTTTCGCCAAATTCAGTCGATAAAAAAAATATAATTTATAAAGGTGGTGCTCAATGGATGGGAGCGAGCATTGATAATAATAATTCAATAATGTACTTAACCTCAAATGATATTCCATCACTTATTTGGTTAGAAAAAAATAAATCTAAAGGGTATTACGAATACTCAATGAAATCTGAATTTTTGATTGATCATTTAGGTTATCCTGGATCTAAGCCACCATGGGGCAGACTTTCATCAATAGATTTAAGTTCTGGAAAAAAAATCTGGGAAGTTCCTTTTGGAGAGTACGAAGAACTTACAAAATTAGGAATTTCAAAAACTGGTACATATAATTTTGGTGGAGTTACTGGAACTGCTGGGGGATTATTATTCGCAACAGGGACCCTCGATAATAAAATTAGAGCGTTCGACTCTTCAAACGGTAAAGAAGTATGGGACTATAAAATGTCCTTTTCTGGATCAACTCCACCAACTATTTTTGAGTATTTAGAAGAACAATATGTAATTGTAGTCTCTACAGGAAGTGTTACTCTTAAATCAACTTATCCAAAGATTTCAAAATATGGTAATAAAATTTATGCATTTAAATTAATGAAAAAATGAAAAAACAAAATAATTTTAAAACAAAAATAATCCAGGGTGACGTAATAAAATTATTAAAAAAAATTCCTAAAGATTTAAAATTTGATGTTGTAATTGCGGACCCCCCATACAACATTGGTAAAAACTTCGGCAATAATAATGATAATATGAACTTAAATGACTATGTTAATTGGAGTAAAAAATGGATTTCTGAATGTTTTAGAGTGTTATCAAAAGATGGTCTTATATATATTTATGGATTTCATGAAATATTGGCAAGAATTTCAGTTGAATTTCCAATTGAGGAACAGAGATGGTTAGCATGGCATTACACAAATAAAATAATACCATCTTCAAACTTTTGGCAAAGATCACACGAAGCGATATTATGTCTTTGGAAACCAAAAACTAAAAGGCCAAGCTTAGAAATAGATCAAATTAGAGAACCTTATACTGAGAGTTTTTTAAAAAACGCTGCCGGCAAAATTAGAAAAAATACAAAAGGGAGATTTGGTAAGAAATCAGATACAATTTACAATGCAAACAAAAATGGTGCAATGCCAAGGGATGTTATACGTATACCCGCATTAGCTGGTGGCGCGGGGAGATCTGAAAGATGGTTCTATTGTAGAGATTGTAAAGGTCCCACTAGACCCCCAAAAGATTTACAAAAACATATTAATTGCAATATTTTAAAACACCCAACCCAAAAACCTATGGATCTCACCAAAAAGTTAATTCTTTCTAGAATTAACAAAAAACGTAAAGGAAATTTATTGATACCATTTGCTGGCTCTGGCTCAGAATGTGTAGTTGCAAAAAAATTAGGCATACCTTTCTTTGCTACAGAAATTAATCCTGAATACGTAAAATTTGCAAATAGTTGGCTAAAAAAAATTGATAACAAGATATGACAGACAAACTTTTAGAATTTAATAAATTTTTGAAGAATATAGATTTAAAGAAATATAGAGAAAACTACAGTAAAATTAAAACAGTTGAGTTAGATTTACCAAAAAATATACAGTGTATTCGTAAATGTTACGAATATTATTGGGAAAAGTTTGAGCTACTATCATTTGAAAAGTTCTATGAAAAACATTTAGATGCTATTAAAAATGAGCTTGAAAATTTTAGAAAAAAATCTTTTTTTAGTCATGAAACTTTTTATTTGGGTTATCCAGCTAGAATGTATAGAACTTGGGCGTCTCTAATAACTCAAATTCAAGGTGGATATGTTGCTAGCTCTATTCATCATAAAGTTAATATGTCTGCAGATTTAGATTATTCTGGAATAGATTTTCAAATTTATTTCAATGATAAAGATTATATAAATATACAAATTAAAAAAGAAACATTAAGCAGAGAAGCAAGAATACCAAAAAAAATTCAAAATAGAAAAAAACAGGAAATTATCAATATTTCTTATGAGGTACTGTCAGCAAAAAAATATTTAGCAAATGGAGAAGAGTCTACGCCCTATAAAAGATGGAAAGAAAGATATGAAAATAAATTAGAAATACTAGAGAATGGTTTTGTTATATTTAAGCCTAATATGTTTGATAAAGGTAACTTTAAAGTAAATTGAGATTTTAACTTACAATTATTAAATGAAAAAAATTTACTTATTACTCTTGTTCAATTATAAATATTAGCATAAATACTCATGAAATTCATTAATG
>MDTA01031159.1_pt1 | contig 12991 bp, 11 predicted proteins | sample 811151 | NCBI WGS metagenome assembly MDTA01 (sample SAMN05326648, study PRJNA326480) | marine metagenome | isolation source: seawater | place: Indian Ocean: South | collected 2010 | reverse complement strand
TGCGTGTGTCGGAAGCCGTTGACATCGGTGAAGTTGCCACGTCCCGCGGGATTGCCCCCCAGGGCTAGCCAAGTGTTGCCTCTGAGCGACTCTTCGTCGACTTGGGAACCGGCGATAGCGATGCGGTGGTTGCCCAGGCGTTCTGTATCCAGGTTATATGACGTAGATACACGAATTTCGTCGTAGCGAGACAGGTTCTTGTCGCGGCGGTAGTCGCCGTCGAAGTAAAAACGTCCTACATACGGGTGTTCGGGACCATCGATGCCTTGAATCGTATTCGGATCGGCTCGGAATTCGGGACGAGAGCCTTGCAACTGAGGCACATCAATGTCGACGCGCTGATGTCCCGCTTGAATATTCAAGAACCAGTTATCCGTAATCTGGATATCGGCAAATAGCGAGTGCATGCTCAAATCGGTTTCCCGAAAGAAATCGGGTCCGCCTGGATTATAGTGGTAGGGGAGAAAATCAGGATCGTTAATGCGCTGTGTACGGTTCCCTAGTCCAGGTGACCCATCGGGATGGCGGACGCGTTCATCGTCATAGCCGCCCGTGTTGAAGGTACCCGTGGCATTGTAGAACGTTCCATCGTTTTCGATGAAGGTAAAACGATTTTGACCATTGTTTCTGAAATTACGAGGATTGCCATCTCTAGCCACGACGCCCACCTCCCGCATGGAACCATTGGGATTTCCTCCGGTGGGGGTGAAAGTAACGGCATCGAGACCGAACGCCTCCAAATTGTCGACCCAGGGCAGCACGCGGTCAGTTAGCGGACTCTGCTGCAACGATGTGCGATGCTCGAAGCCATCTTCATAGTTAGCCCGTAGAGTGATCTTGTCATTCACTTTCCATGTGAGAGCGGTAAAGATACGTTCCTTGTCTTGGCTGACCCAGTCGCGCCAGTGTCCATTTTCTTGATACACTCCGGCTACAGTGAAGCCTAGCTTGTCTTCCAGGAGAACCCGATTCATGCGGAATTCGGCCCGCTTGAGTTCGCTGGTGCCGAAAGAGAGTTTCACGCGACCGCTATCGCGCTGCGTGTTGGCAACGATGGAGGTCTGATTGATCAGCCCGCCCGCCTGGCTTACCCCGAAGAGTACCCCGTTGGGTCCACGGGAATCATCGTAACGACCCACTTTGTAGGAGTCATCCGGAACGATGGCCTTGAAGTAGTCGATACCGCGTGTTGATTCCACACCACGGGTACGGATACGCTGGGTTACGGCGGTAGCGTTGGTGTAGACATTGAAGTTACCGCCGGCGCCATCCTGGTCATTGGTGTCGATAACCGTATTGAGCGAGTACTCGATGAGTTCGTCGATTTCAGTGAGACCAGTGTCCTCAAGGAACTGCTCGGTCCAGACGGATACTGACGCGGATACGTCGCGAAGACTGGAGTTGAAGCGGGTTCCCGACAGGGTGTTGGTAGCTCGATATCCAGTATCGCTGGATGAATCGACCGTGAAGGGACTCAGTTCGAAAACGTCATCGCCTTCGGTTTCTTGAGCGGCGCTAAAGGGCGCGAGTAACGATTGCAACGAAGCAACGGATGCGATCAGCAAGCATCGTTTCATAGTTGTAGGTGGGTTTCTATTAGTAGTAGGAAATTGTCTCGCGCCGCAGCCTAGCAAAAAGGGGTTCGGCAGAGGGGCGTAACTAGGGAATGTAGGTATTGATGTAGTGTCAGGTTTCTGACGAAAGCCGACAGCATCATTTGTGAAAACTTCGTTAGGGCTTGTCAGTACAGGATATCGGTCTGATTTCGCGGTAATCGTAGGAATAGCGACTGACGGATTTTTCTATGAACAGTGGCCTGTGGCCAAGTCCCGCAATTGCGGGACGAAGGTAATCCTCCGGATCAACAGGATGATTAGTCGAACCTGCTCCCGCGTAGCGGGATACTGTTGCCGCATGGCGGCATTTCGCGGAGCGACTGTTGAATATTAGTTTTCTCAACGGTGGCCTGGGCCAAGTCCCGGAATCGCGGGAAGAAGATGATCCTTCGGATCAGCAGGATGAATGAGTTTCTTTCGCTCACCGAATTCCCATCAAAAACTTGTGCATCATTTTCGTGTGTTCGTCGTCATAAAACGCTTTCCCACCATGCTTAGCACCGTGCAAGGGAACAAAGGAAACATCCAAATCGAACTCCTCGTACTTGCCCAGCAATTCGATAGATTGATTTATGGGCATTTGAGGATCTTGATCGCCATGAATCATCAGCAAGGGCGGATCGTCTTTATCCACGTGAAAAACGGGACTCGCTTGCCGGGCTGCCGAGGGGACACTTTCTGGTCGACCGCCGATAAAGAGTTCAAGCGCAGGAACGCGAACGCCAAGACCGTGCGGCGTTGATTGATCCAGAATAGTTGTCAAGTTGCTGGCCCCGTAGAGGCTGACAATTCCCTGGATGTCGGATGATTGTTCGCGATTGTCCGTTGCAAATCCCTCCAGCTCTTCGACTCCGTTGGTGACCCCCGCTAACGCTGCCAGATGCCCTCCTGCCGAAGCCCCAAAAATGAATACGCGTTTCGCTCGGAGCCCGTATTCCTGCTGCTTGGCTCGAAGGAATCTTATGGCCGCTTTGATGTCATGCATCTGGGCTGGGAAGCGGGCTTCTTCGCTAAGCCGATACTCAATACTGGCGATCGGCCAGCCTTTCTCGACGAGGGCCAAAATTGGCGGATTCTCTTTCGACCCTCGTCGCCAAGCTCCACCGTGTATCCAAACAATAACTCCATCTCGAGGCTTTTTCAGGGGTGAGTAAATATCAAGCTGGATGGGGCGGCCATTTGCTTGAGCGAAGGGGATATCCTTTTGCAGGTTCCATGGGTCCGCGCCTTCGGCGAAGTTGAGGGCGAATAGCGAGGTGAGGATGGCGATCGATCGAAGAAGCATACCGCGATGGAATCTATCGTTTGAGGATTTACAATGTCAAAGGGACGCAACCAGCGAACTCACGTATCGACCAGGAGGGTAAACTAATCGTAGGAGCGGGTTTAGCCCGCGATATTGACATCGGCTGGAACGCTGGTAATCGCGGGTTAAACCCGCTCCTACAAACGAACTGACCTCCGACTTAATCCACGCACGCTTCCACCAGTAGATCGTTGGCGTAGAGGAGCTTAACGAGTTCTACGTCGGCGAAGTGATTGCCTTTATAGTCGATGATATCTCCGACGAATCGGCCCTCTTCGATTAAGGCCATGGCGGCAACCAGATCGAGAATCGCTCGATGCCAAGCGGCTTCCAGGGATTTGCCTTTGACGACATGGGTCGGCTCATTGACGTAGCGGTTTCTGGCAGCGATCAAAATATTCTTTTTATTGTATCCAATGTTTCGGACATCCGCGAACAGCTTTCCGAATATACGAATGAACATCATTTGTCTCCAAGTAGCATTTGTCCGGGCTTTGGAACCATGGTCAAAGGATTGATTGTTCAGAACAAAGCGGATTCTCTGTTGCCCGATCGCGTTGTGGAAATCGCGAGCGCAATCTATGCGCAGGGACGGGTCTCCCGGTTTTGCGGGCAGGACGGTGGTGAATCCACCGTGAGGGGTTGCAATCGTTGCCGGTTCCCTAACCGTAAAGTAGCGGACCTTTCCAGGGCATTCTCTTCGACCTGCATTTCGTAGGGCCTTTACGAGATCTTCACTCCCCGCATCGAACAAAGGGGGATCGCCTGATTCCATGCGAATCAGCAAATTGTCGACATCCATGCCGGCCTTTAGGGCGATGATATGCTCGACCAGACGAGCGTAATTGTGAGACGAGCCAGACCTAAGGACGATGTTGCTGACGACTTTTCCCGTCGTCCAAACATTGCGGGAGGATACTTTGATGGGTTGAGAGTCTGGCAGATCGGATCGGTCGAACCACCATCCCGATTTCTCGCAAGGCTCTAAGTTTAACGTGCTGATGCGATTCTTGGCGAAGGTTCCTGGAGCGCTTACCGTGACCGGTTTTGCAATAGTCATCGGCGAATCGGCTACAGGCAATGGATCTTCATCACTCCAGTCCTGGTGGATTGGGATGGATTGGAAGCTAGCTAGAGCCTTTTGAAGGGCTCCTTGTTCGCCATCTAGTATACATCCAAAATCGAGGTCTCGATCCATTGCGGCTCCGTCATCATGGAATCGAAGGGGTTTGCAAGCCTTTCGCTTAGTTTCCCGATCTTTTCGTAGACCTTGCTTTAGCCTTTCCCATGGCGGTCCGCATTAATGAATAGTTCCTTTCTGATATCCTTTTGGCTAGCTGAGCCTATAAACAATCCTAATACCATGTCGCCTGACTAAATAAAACCGTTGTACGATTGGTTGCGGCGTACAGCCTATAAATGTAGCATGGCGGATTCTTCCCCGAAGCGGACACTAGCCATTTAAGTCGAAAACTCATGTGGTTTCCCCTTAAGGAGCATGAAATCGCAAACACCGATTATATTACTATAATCGTTTCTAAACCGAAATATCCAGGCATTAGAATCACGACCAACGGGAATCAGCTCGTTTCGCTATACGCGGAAGCCCGTTTTCGTCAGCACATTAAGAGAGCCGCTACAGAAGAGATTGAGCACATGGAACATTTAGTAGATGTCCTTCTGCGGGTCACGCAGCAGTATATCGTCTACCGTCGTTACAACGATCCCGACCATCAGGCTTACATTCCGGATTTTGGAGCTTACATCATTTACGACGCTGGCAATGGAAAGCATATCCCCATGAAGATGTCTCGCCAAATGGTTCTGTTCAATGTCTAGCGCCGCAAAGCGTGGCGTATGCTTCAGTCGCACGCCGGCCAGGCTAACAAGGACTATGAAGCTCAAAAAGCCTTGCTGGCCAAAGTCGAGAAGGGTGAAATCGCCATCGCGGACTTAAAGGCTAAGGGGCGTCAGCTTTTGGAGGAACCCGACGCCGTTAATGCCTGACAAAAAAGCTTTGCCGCAGTCAAGTTTAACCACCATTCGTTCGTTTGCTATCCACAACCAAGAACAATTACGTCTCATGAAAATCATTCGTTCAATTCTCGCCACTGGCATTCTTACCATTTGTTCAACCGCCGCTTTCGCTGGCCTTAACGTTGGCAGTACGGTAAATAGCCTCGTCGCTAACGACGACGAAGGCAATCTCTGGAACCTGGAAGACCATTTGGGCAAAAAGAACATTGTCGTATACTTTTACCCGGCGGCTATGACGGGCGGCTGCACCAAGCAAGCTTGCGCCTACCGCGATCAATCCGCGGCCCTCAATGATCTCGATGCTGTTGTCGTTGGGGTGAGCGGCGATTCGGTCAATAGCTTGTCCCTGTTCAAGGAAGCCCACGGACTGAATTTCACGTTGATCTCAGACATCGATGGATCGATCGCCGAAAAGTTCGGCGTGGCCACTAGAGATGGAGGATCGATTGAACGCGAAGTCAATGGAGCGACTCACACCCTGAGCCGCGGGATTACGACAGGGCGCTGGACGTTCGTAATCAACAAGGCAGGCGAAGTTGTCTACAAGGACGATGCCGTCAAGGCGACCGAAGATACGAGCAACGTGATCTCTCTCCTAAAGAAGATCTAGTTCTATCCAATACGTCAGAGATCTTTCTCACTTTTTCAAATCCCTTCCGAAAAGCATTCGGAAGGGATTTTTTGTGGGCAATTTATCCACGCCAGTTTCTAAAACGGGCTCGCGGTGTACTGGCGATTCCTTCAAGCAGACAATCTCCCAATAATGAGCTCATACGAAGATCGCCAATTGCCTCCGCTTATCCGCGCTCTCTTATACGCTGATGCCTACGATCATCCGGTAGACGCGATCGAGCTTGAAGAAACACATATCTCCTGGGTGCTGTTGACGGGTCCCTATGCTTACAAGGTCAAGAAGCCGATCAACTTGGGTTTTGTCGACTTTTCGACCTTAGAATTGCGGCGGCAATACTGCCAGGAAGAGATACGGCTGAATCGCCGCTTCGCTCCCGGTATCTATGTCGAAGCGTTAGCGATCGAGGGGACGATTGAATCGCCAAAATTCGTGCGGAACACTACCACTCCCATCGAATATGCAGTCAAGATGGTTCAATTTTCCTGTGAAGATGAGCTGGACCAGCTTATCGAGCGTGGAGAGTTGACCTGCGATCAGATCGAAACCTTTGCTCGATCGATAGCCGCGTTTCATGAATCCATAGACGTAGCGGGTGGTCATTCTCCGTACGGAAAGGCCGATCAGGTTATTCAACCTGTAGAAGAGAATTTTAAGCAAATCCGACAAAGGGTTACAGACCTTCATTCGCTGGGACTGCTCGAACAGGTAGAGGATTGGAGTCGGGAACAGTTTCAGCTGCTCAAACCCATATTTGAAAATCGCGAGGCGGATGGCTTTATTCGAGAATGCCATGGAGATCTGCACTTAGCCAATATGGCTTGGGTGGATAACCAGCCGCTCGTTTTCGACTGTATCGAATTCAATCCCTCCCTTCGTTGGATAGACGTCATGAGCGAAATCGCTTTTCTGACGATGGACCTAGAGGAACAGGGAAGCTCGGAATTGGCGTACCGTTTCCTCAATGCCTATCTTGAACTCAGTGGTGACTACGAGGGTCTTTCCGTTCTTCGATTCTATCTCGTTTATCGCCTACTTGTGCGAGCTAAGGTAGAGGCTATCCAAGCGTATCAGCAAACCAAAGACTCAGAAGAAAAATCCAATGCAGAAGAGGCTTTTGGCGCTTACTTGCGACTCGCTGTCAAGCATACTCAAGAAAAAGAACCGCGTCTGATCATTACCTGCGGTCTGTCTGGATCGGGCAAATCGAGTGTGACGCGTACTCTGCTGGGCTCTCTGCAAGCCATTCGCATTCGCTCGGATGTCGAACGCAAACGCTTATTCGGCTTAGCAGCGGAGAAGGACGGCGGATCCGGGCCCGTTCTCGATCTGTACCGGAAAGAAGCCACCGATCAAACCTACGAACGGCTAGCTACCCTCGCGCGAATCGGTTTGGAAAGGGGCTTCACGATCATCGTCGATGCGACTTGCCTGAAAGCCGAGCAGCGAAAGCGTTTCCAGCAACTGGCCGCCTCAAAGCGGGCTCCCTACTCCATCTTGAATGTCACGGCTTCGGAATCCGTGTTGCGAAATCGGCTGGCGAATCGTCAAACGGGAGTGTCAGATGCCGACGCGGCCGTGCTGGAGAAGCAAATGTCCGCTATTGAGTCTTTCAGCGAAGGGGAGATACCTCACATTGTAGAGGTAAATTCCGAATCACGAATCGTATCGGAAAAGCTCGTCTCTGCGATTGAGTCCTCCTCATTCCCTACGAAGCGAAACCATAGGGATTTGCTGTAGTAGCGGGGTTAACCCGCGACGATCCCGAAATTCTATCTATGGAAATCGCGGGTAAACCTACTCCTACAAGCGAGGTCGGCTGTACGTTCTACATTTTACGGTAGACGTATCCAAATATTTGAGCGGATTTGCTGTTGTTTCCCGTAACTCCGATCCGGATACTCAGATTCGTGTAAGGCCCTGTTTCTTTTAGCCGTAAAACGAGTTTTTGATCCCCTTTTCCTCTAAATACCATCACCGTTCTGCCGGCATCCTTTATCTTTTCGTCCACCAAAGTATAGTCGAGTCCAGGTAGGTGAAATTTGAAGCCCGATTCGACATCGCGAATCTCTTCATTCAATCGTATACTCCAAACGCCAGTGAACATATTGTATTTGGCATTTTGAATACGCTTAAGCGTTTCCTCTTCGCTGTTAGCAGCTAGCATTGAAGCTCCACCTAGAAGCAAAGCGATGGAAACGAGCGCAATGGATCTGAAAAATACGTTGGATTTCGCGACCATAGTGGAACAACCTAATTTTGAGAGAGCGCTTGTCAACCAGTGAGGCTGGAGCCTTCTTTCCGGTCCCGTGAAAGCGATTGGTTAACGATTTTCTTAAGCGAGAGCGTCTTTAACCGCCGCCGAAGCGATTTTCATGTCTAAAGCTGTGCCGTGATCTTTTTTCAATGCAGCCATTACAGCTCCCATTTCTTTCATGCTCGTTGCTCCAACAGCGGCTATAGCCTCGGACACGATCTTCGGGTAGGCGCCTTCCTCGAGCTTTGCTGGGAGGAGGGCTATCAGAAGATCGGCGCAAGCTTGTAGTTCCGCCGCTTTTTCCGAACGACCGGCCTTAGTGAAAGCCTCGGCTGATTCCTTAAATTTGCCGGCTTCTTTCTCGACAACCGCGATCGATTTGGCCTCGTCGAAATCTTCGTTAGCTCGTACTTCGCCTTCTTGGATGGCGGCTAAAGCGGCACCGTAAGCTTGGGTCCCCGAGGCATCCCGGTCGATTCTCGCTTTTTGGTGTAGTTTCTTGAGCTCTTCTTTCATGGAAGGGGATTGAGGACACAGCCTCAGAGTAATGGCAATCCTCAAAGGTACTAGGCGCTAGAATGGAGTTTCCGAGACCGCGCGAAAGCGGAATGACTTACCATCTAAAACGTATTCGAGACTTGTCTCCGAGCTGTGGAGACAGAGTCGCTTGATCCCTTTCGTCCGAGCAATGAGCTTATTCTTCTGAAAATCCCCGTAGGTACGATCCCCGACAATAGGCAAGCGACGTTTTACGCACTGAACACGCAGCTGATGCGTCCTACCGGTAATCGGCTTCAATTCGAGCAAACTGGTAATTGGGGAGCCTGGAATTGGCTGGGCGGAAACCAGCTCTGTTTCCGCTGACTTGCCTGAACCGGTATTCGCCCGGACGGACTTTCCCGATTGAATTACCTGTAATCGATCTTTCCAAACGGCCCCTCGCCCCTTCGGCTTGGCAACGCCGAAAACGAGGGCCTTGTAGATTTTTGTCACTTTCCGCTTTTCAAAGGCCTCTAGGGCCGCTTCCCGGGTCTTGGGATAAGCGGAAAGCAACAGGATTCCCGATGTGGCGCTATCGAGCCGATTTAGCAGGTAGATCGGCTTAAGGTCTCCATTTTCCCCCCCGGTTTGAATGTATGCTTGTTGTTCCGAGTCGTATGGAAGGTTCAAGAGCCCTTTGCCTTGGTCTGACTTTCGATTTGGATGTGACAGAATTCCAGCCGGCTTTTCCACTGCGATCAGCCCATTACTATCCGCAACGAGTACGCGAACACTCTTTGTCCACGGCATAGATTTGAACTGTTGGTGAGAATTCAAGGGCGGGTGGATTTGCTTCGAACGAATATCGCTAGCCATTGTTTGAGCGAAGCTATTTCAAGACGGAGTTTTCCCGACATAGACGCGCGATCAAGACGAAGATTTTCGCCCTTGGGCTCAAATCAGATCTTTTTGATAATTGCTAGCTTGGCTAAAGGAATGAAGAGTTTAATTTTTTACTGATGACGACTCCTTCGGAGCTATCAGCGATGCTGAGAGAAATCGGGCTGGAAACGCTCAACGTAGATATTGAATCGGAAGACGCCTCCCTTGAAGGATTGACGATGGAGAGGCTTAAGCGGGCCATGCAAGACGCATTTGATGCGGGTCAGGCCATGCGACAGAAGGAGAGCATAGAAGCGAATCTTCTCTTCTGGCAGTTGATGGAGTCTCTCCCGGATCATGTCTATTTCAAGGATCAGCGCAGCCGCTTCACCTGCATCAACCACTCTATGGCTCGCTTCTTTGGCTTGTCTCACCCCGATGAAGCGATTGGGAAGAGCGACTTCGATTTCTTCCAGAACGAGTTTGCCACCACTAAATTCGATGCGGAACAGGAAATAATCCAATCGGGTCGCGGATGGCATTTTCGCGAAGAGCGGGACATCCAGAGCGACGGAAGCGAGAAGTGGGTATTGACTACCAAGTTGCCTCTCAGGGATTTGAATGAAGATATTTGCGGTACCTTCGGCATTTCCCGGGATATCACCAAACGCAAATTCACTGAGATCGAACTAGACCGTCAGCGGCAACTGCTGGAAACCATCATCCAGATTCTGCCATGCCGTATATTCGCCCGAAATACTAAAGGCGAATTTCTGCTCATAAACGAAGAGTATCGGAATACCTTTCACATCGACGCCCGAGAGAATGTGATCGGCAAGAAATTGACGGACTTACGGGACAATGAAATGGCACGGCAAATCGAAGTCCAGGATGCGGAAATCATGGGAACGGGAGTCCCGCTTATCAATGAACTAGAATTTACTAAGGGCCTTCTCAATGTGGGTCGCTGGGCGTTGAGTTCAAAGGTACCTCTTAAGAATTCCCAAGGAGCCATAACCGGCATCGTCGGGATGGTCATGGATATCACCGAGCAGAAAGAAGCTGAGCAGAAAGCCAAGGCTGCCGGCGAAGAGTTGGCCAAGAAGAACCATCAATTCGAAGCTGAGTTGCTGGTAGCCCGCCAGTTGCAGGAGCAGCTGATGGCTATAGGCTTTGACTCGCAGCCGATGTATGCCCGTTCCGGGAATACGTGGGAGCTCGAAGCCTCCTATCTGTACACGCCTAGTCATCACTTGGCGGGCGATTTCTTCTACCTCATTCCCATCTCCGAAAACCGTTTGGGGATCCTCGTTTGCGATGTCATGGGTCACGGGATCAAAGCAGCTCTCGTAACCATGCTTATTCGGGGACTCATGCTGGAGACACCGGTTCTCTTGGCCGAACCAGACAAAGTAATGAAGCATCTGAATGATAGCTTGGTGAAGCTTGCCGAGGATCCGGAGTTCCCTCGTTTCGTCACGGCTCTTTATACGGTTATCGATCTCAACACAGGGAACGTGCGGCTCGCCAGTGCGGGACATCCAGCGCCGATTTGGCGAGTCGAAGATAACTCAGGATCGCACTTCGAGCTTTGCCCAGTTGAAGACATTGGACCTGCCTTAGGGCTGCTTCCGGACGAGATTTTCAAGGGTAGCCAATTCGAATTGACCCAGAAGACCGAGTTGCTTTTCTACACCGATGGAATCATCGAACAGAAAACCAAGCAGGGTGAGGAATGGGGCGTCGAAAACCTGGAGGAAACGGTTTTAGACCATGAGAGCGACGATCTGCCGGAACAACTGAAAGCCATTTCCGATGAGCTCAAGGAATCCGCCGGAGCTGAAGAACTTTCGGACGACGTTTGTATCGTGGCTGTGCGCCTACTTCCCAACTGAAACGTTGCCAAATGGTGCCGGAGCCGTTTCCCATGTTAGCCTTAAGCAAAAGAGTAGCTCCTATGATCACTGTTCTATCGCCCGCGAAATCGCTCGATTATCAATCATCCGTTCGGTGCAATGACTTCACTTTGCCCGCTTTCACGGGAAAGTCCCGCGAGCTAATTGGCATTCTCAAAAAGAAGTCGGCCAACGATATTCAGTCACTCATGTCAGTCTCTGAATCTCTGGCTGAGGAGAATGTTGAACGCTACACTAGCTGGAAGGCTTCTCGGAAGCCAGGGCCCAAGGCCCGTCAAGCCGCCTTCGCTTTCAAGGGGGACGTTTACCTTGGGCTGGATTTTCCCACACTCAAAGCCCGAGAAAGAGTATATGCTCAGCGGCATTTGCGTATTCTCTCAGGGCTCTACGGAATCCTGAAGCCTTTGGATTTGATGGCTCCTCACCGCTTGGAGATGGGGACCTCTTTGGAGAATCCAAAGGGTCGATCTCTGTACGCCTTTTGGAACGGGACTCAAACGGAATTCCTTAACGAGGAAGCCGCTCGAAATGGATCTAAATACCTTCTTAATCTCGCTTCCGAGGAGTATTTCAAATCCATCGACAGAACGGCATTAAAGACAGAGGTTATTACGCCCCGCTTTCTCGATTCCAAGGATGGCAAGAATTATCGAGTTATGAGCTTCTATGCTAAGCGAAGCAGAGGAACAATGGCTCGCTGGGTAATTCAAAACAGTATCGAGGATCCGGATGCACTCATATCGTATGCGGAAGACGGGTATCGGTACGATGCTGCTGGGTCCGAATCTGATCGGCCAACCTTCATACGTTCGCACGCTTAGACCGAAAGAACCGGATTATCTTCGCTTTGCTCCTCGCGAAATCGCGGCCTCCGCGCACTTCATTCCATCGAGGGCAGCCGATACGATGCCTCCAGCAAAGCCGGCTCCTTCGCCACAAGGATACAAGCCTTCTACGTTCGGGTGAACCAGTGTATGTTCATCTCGTGGTATGCGGACTGGCGAACTGGTGCGGGTTTCGAACCCCACCAGATTCGCTTCCTCGGTGATGTAGCCTTTCATCGACTTGTCGAATTTGCGGAGGGCAATTTGAATACGGTTAGCGATCCCTTCAGGAAGAAGTTCATCCAGAGGAGCTGGAGTTAGACCCGGAAAGTAGCTCGATTCGGGAAGGCTCGATGACATTCGGTGGTTCAAGAAATCGGTCACTCGTTGGGCGGGCGCTTGTTGTTTGCCGCCGCCCGTTTTAGCGGCTACCCGCTCCAAGCCCTTTTGATAGGCGATCCCAGCCAAAATCCCATGCTCGCCATTGCAGGGCTCTGTATCTTCTGGCTCCACTGTAACCACGAAACCACTATTCGCGAAACGAGAATCTCTCCTGGCTAAGGACATTCCATTGACAACGACTTCATCGTTCTCGGTAGCAGAGGGTACGATGAAACCTCCCGGGCACATGCAAAAGGAATGGACGCCTCTATCGTCGATCTTGGTAGCCAATCGATAGCTTGCGGCTGGCAGCATGGGGTGTCGCTTTTTTCCTCGATCGCAGGAATATTGGATACTGTCGATCAGCTCCTGTGGATGCTCGATGCGCACTCCCATCGCGAAGGGTTTCTGCAGCAAGGGAACTTCTTCGCGAACCAGGAGTTCGTAAATATCCCGAGAGCTGTGCCCCGTGGCCAGGATCACCCCTTCCCCGGTGAATTCTCGACCGTCTTTGGTGCGGGCTCCGATGACGCTTTTTACATCCGAAGTTCGAACTAATTGTGTGACCCGAGTTTGAAAATGAACCTCGCCGCCACTGGAAAGAATGGATTCCCGCATGCCTCTGACGACATTGGGAAGCAAGTTCGAGCCGATGTGCGGA
>MDTA01166278.1_pt1 | contig 12992 bp, 7 predicted proteins | sample 811151 | NCBI WGS metagenome assembly MDTA01 (sample SAMN05326648, study PRJNA326480) | marine metagenome | isolation source: seawater | place: Indian Ocean: South | collected 2010 | reverse complement strand
TTCCAGGGGCGTATCGCCGCCAAGGCTGGGCAGATCATCGTTAGTCCAGGTAAGTGGATTGATACCTAATTGAACTGGCATGATTAAACTCCTAAATACACCTGATTACAGGTTTTTAAACTGTTTGGCTTTTTGTTTTTCGTAGAACTCACGTGCCTTTTGGACTTCCTCACGCGGAGACACTTCAGGTACCGCAACATCCCACCAGAAGCCACCTTCTTCGGTAATTTTCAGCGGATCCGTATCTAAGGTGATCACATATGAAATAGGGGAGGCCTTGGCGCGTTCTAATGCAGCTTCAAGCTCTTGAATAGACTCAACCTTTTCAGAGGCTGCGCCCAGTGATTTTGCATGCGCCGCAAAGTCGGTTTTTGGTGCACCTTCTTCAACGGTCAGACAGTCGTCCAACAGGTTATTAAACCCGGGACCACCACAGAATTGTTGCAAGCGATGAATACAGCCGTAACCACGGTTATCCAGTACAACCAGCACAATTTTGTATCCCAGCATGACCGACGTTGCGATTTCGGAGTTGAGCATTAAATAAGAGCCATCACCGACCATGATGTACACTTCTGAATCTGGCTTGGCCATTTTGGCCCCCAGACCACCGGCGATTTCATATCCCATGCAGGAGAAGCCATATTCCATGTGGTAACCACGGCTAAAACGGGTACGCCATAATTTTTGTAGCTCACCAGGCAAACCACCCGCAGCACAAACAACGATGTCCTCTTCGCCAGCAGCACGGTTAACCGCACCCACTGCTTCAGGATCGGTTAATGGCAATGTCTTCTTGTCAGCGGTTGCTTCATCAACATAAGCATCCCAGGCTTTCTTTACCACTACAGCGGCTTGCTGCCAGCCATTTTCCGGCTTCCAGCTGCCCAGTGCTTCGCCTAATTTAGGCAGGGTTAACTTTGCATCCCCAACCAATGGCTTACCGTAGTGTTTGACAGTATCAAATGAAGCAACATTTATGCTGACCAGCTTCGCTTCAGGGTTGATCATCGTACGGGAGCCAGATGCAAAGTCACCCAATCGGGTACCAACAGCAATGATGAGATCACATTCTGCTGCCAGCTCGTTCGTTGATGCAGCACCCGTTACCCCCATAGAACCCATGTTCTGTGGATGATCCCAGGGCAGTGCACCTTTACCGGCCTGGGTTTCACCCACCGGAATTTTATGTTCACTAACAAAGTTGTCGAGCTCAGCTATCGCTCCTGAGTAATGCACACCACCACCTGCGACAAGCAGTGGTTTCTTAGCCGCTTTAATCAGCTCAACCGCTTCAGCCATTTCTACTTCATCTGGTAACTGGCGACGCAGATTATGGACTTTTTCTTTAAAGAAATGCTCAGGGAAGTCAAACGCCATGGTTTGTACATCCTGTGGTAACGCTAATGTTACCGGGCCACACTCTACCGGATCGGTCAGTACACGCATTGCTTGTGGCAGTGAGGTCAGTAATTGCTCAGGACGCGTAATACGGTCGAAGAAACGACTCACTGGCTTAAAGCAGTCATTCGTGGTCATTGTGTGATCGTGGTACGTTTCCAGCTGTTGTAAGACCGGATCAGGCATACGGGTTGCAAACGTATCTCCCGGCAGGAATAAAACCGGAATGCGGTTTACATGTGCTACGGCGGCAGCGGTGACCATATTGGTTGAACCCGGGCCCGCTGAAGCAGTACACGCCATCATTTGTTGGCGGTTTAACGTTTTCGCATAAGCTATTGCCGAGTGCGCCATGGCTTGTTCGTTGTGCGCACGGTAGGTCGGCATGGTATCTTTTACCTGATACAACGCTTCACCTAAACCGGCGACGTTACCGTGACCAAATATCGCCCAGACACCGGCAAACATTGGCTTCACTTCGCCATCCATCACGACCTTCTGGGCCATCATATATTTCACCACAGCCTGTGCCATGGTTAGACGGATCGTATTAGACATCATTAAAATCCTCGCAATGAACGGTCAGTCTTACTGACCGCGCTTGTTCCAAACGTCGACCAGAAAACGATAGTTGGCTTTTATTTGGTTAACCATTTCTTCATCATTTATTGTGCCTGCCAGCCAGGCTTTAGACGGCTCGCTAAAAATAGACCGCCCGACCGCGAAGCCTTTCACCATTGAACTGTTAGCCGCCTGATTAAAGCCGGCTTCCAGTACATCCATCGGTGCATCCAGACCAAGAATGACAATGCCATGGCAGTGTTTATCATTTTTGTTAACCAGCGCCTCAACGGTCACCCAGGATTCTGCGCTTAGTGGCGGTAACTTCCACCAATCCGGTTTAATGCCAAGGTGGTAGAATCGCTCAAGCGTTCTGATATAGTTTTCATCGGTTCGCGGCTTACTGGCCGGCAATATGATTTCGAGGAGTAGCTCATGGCCGGACTGACAACAAGCTTCGTAGACTTCACGAACCAACTGCTCTTGTTCCAGGCGCATTTCTACTGAATCATCAGGGTGATAAAACACCAGACATTTGACGATATGCTCTAGTGGCCAACTGACCAGTTGACTGCCGATGTTGCCATGTTCTAAACGTAATGGACGTGAGCCGGGCAATTCGATAGGCCGGGCCACCCACCAGTCACGCCCGGTCACTTCATTGAGTACAGCCTGTCCATAGGTGCCGTCGACGAACACGCCAATTTTGCCTTGCAGCCCGAGTTCTTCACGGGATTCTTCTGCGGCACGTAATATAAGTTGTTTGACGGCCGGAATTTTGTCCAGCTCAGCACCGGCATCAATGGCCATTTTTTCCAGTTGACTACGGTGATCGAAAGCCAGAATATTCAGTTCACCCCAGCTGTGGTCGCGGGTGGTAACGCGATGTAAATGCTGTAAGCCTTTATCCAGATCAGGACGCGGAACAGACTCCGCACGACTCAGATAATCATCCAGTTCTTCTTTACTTGGCATTGCCGGAGCGCAGCCATGACGAGAAACAACCAGAGCGCCACAAGCATTGCCATAGGCACAGCTTTGTTGCCAACTTTCGCCGTTGAGGTATCCACGTAACAGGCCTGACATAAATGCATCGCCTGCACCCAGTACGTTCATTACCTGAACCCTAACACCTTTGAAAACCTCTGCATCATCGAGGCTGTCAGGGATGTCACCGTCAAAAACAGCGCATCCGAGCGGTCCAAGTTTGCAGACCAATGTGCCGTGGGTAATTTCACGCACTTTCTTTAATGCAGTGATAGTGTCTTCAGAGCCGCCGGCTATATGGAATTCCTCTTCAGTACCGACGATTAAATCAAAATGACCCAGTACATCCTGTAGTTCCTGAGTGACCTGCTCTGAAGCGATAAAGCGTGTTTCGCCATCACCAGGATTAGTCAGCCCCCACAGGACCGGACGATAATCAATATCAAGCGCACGTTTCAATCCATGCTTGCCAGCATACTCGAGAGCCTTAAGAACTGCGGCACGTGTCTGATGATTTGACAGGTGGGTACCGGTAATTGCCAGTGCTCTTGATGATGCAATGTAATCTTCTTTTACATCATCCGGCGTGATAGCCATATCAGCACAGTTGTCGCGATAGAATATAAGAGGGAATGTGTCTTCATCTTTCAGACCAAGAATAACCAGTGCGGTCAGGCGTTCCGGGTCTGTGATCAGGTTGCTGGTATCTACACCTACCCGGTCTAACTCTTCACGCAGGAATCGTCCCATGTGTTCATTACCAACTCGCGCCAGCATTGAAGATTTGAGTCCCATACGAGCAGTGCCGTACGCCACGTTCCCAGATGAGCCACCCAGATATTTGGCAAATGTAGCTTCATCTTCGAGGCGCGCGCCGATTTGCTGACCATACAGGTCGACCGCTACGCGTCCCATGCAAATTAGATCCAGTGTTTTAGTTGTAGTACTCATTATTTTTCCTCTTTAAACACGCTGGTCCGCAAGGTTTCGTTCAACGTGCCAAACAGGCTTTTCACGTTGACTTGTTCATTTTGCGCTAAGCTTAATGAAACGAAATAAATATTTCAACATTAATTTAACGAAATTTTCATTCCGTTTTAATTCGGGCTATCCGAAGCAGGTTTAATCTTTTTAAAACAGCAACTTAGAATCCCGCTCCATACTGAAATATTTATTTCGTAATGCATTTCATAGAGTGATTACTGACCTTTCCACCACATCCGATATAAGTTGTGTTTAACATTCAGCGCACGAGTGTGAAACTCTGTCAGAGCCAACGACTCATCAGCCATCATGTCATCGCATAAAGTGGTAATTTCAGTTAACAAGTCACGCTCTTGCTGACTCTGAATATGTGATTCAACCCAGCCGACAAAGGCTATTCTGCGTCCGGCGGTAACAGGTAACACTTCGTGCATCACGCCTGATGGGTAAAAAAGCAATGTGCCTTTCGGCTCTTTGAGCCGCATTTCTTCACCGCTGGGATAGGTCAACCGCAACTCCCCACCGACGTAACTATCAGGTTCGGTAAGAAACAGAGTCATGGAATAATCAGTACGCACCTGACGCCGGTTATCACCCAGGAAGGCTGAGTCTGCATGAGGCCCGTAAAACCCGCCGTCGCAGTACAAATTAAACCTGGGATTGACCATGCTTTTGGGGAACATACGTGTGCGTATGTGACTACTACCCATAATGGCGTCGTTGATCTGTTTAATCAGCTCATCTGCTGGCGCGGTTTGCGGGCTCATTTGATAGGCAATTTCCTTATTACCTTTTACCCTCTCGCGATAGAGCTTGCCCGGCGCCAGTCCATCGGCCCAGTTCAGCCTGTCCAGCGTGGCGACTATCTCATCACACTGAGCAGCAGATAGCAGCGGTAGCCGGGAAATCACCCCCGGCTCTCCACTTCAGGTTGTTGGCTGTAATATTCTGTCTCATCTGTTTCTGCAGACTCTTTCTTGGTAAACCAATAAGTACCTGAAATAAAATACAGAATTGTTGGTAGCACCAGCCATTGCTGAAATTGTTCGAGCGCGTCAGGGCCTGCAGCGTAGACCCACACAGCCAGTGCGCCACAGGAGATCAATGAACCAATTGCAACAACCTTTGCCAGCGTAACAAGCGGATTTTTTGCCAAATCTTTATCGGTGGCTTTCTCGATTTGTTCACTGTGGCTAAAGAAAGCCTTTTCCTCAGCAACCCGGGCTTCGTATGCCGCTTTTTCTTGTGCCGCCTCGGCGGTAAAGTCCTCTTTAGCACCGGCTATTGCTGCCATCACCATATAGCCAACCGTAGCAACCAACCAGGTCGGTAATAACAAGAAGAATAAATGCACGTCAGCCAATGTATTTAATACAAAAGCGAACACCAGAGATCCTAGCCAGGCTGCCAGTGCCGGCACGTTGATGTTGTTGCCTTTGTAGCTGTTCCAGTAGGGCGTCATTCCCACTTTATTTAACAGCCAGTGCTCAGCAAACAGGATGGCACCAATCGGCGCAATCGCCAGCCCCATAATGCCCAGGAAATCGAGCATTTGCGCAAAAGCAAAAGGAAAGCAGGCAATAATGGTGGTAAATACACCGACCACAATGGTCACTTTAATGCGGTCCCATTTGGGGTTTATCGATTGAAATGCCAGTCCCGCCCGATAAATTGTTGGGTTAGAAGTTGTCCAGCCTGCAATAATAACAGCCAGAATACCTGCCCAGCCCAGCGCCTGATAAGCCACTTCTCCGGCATCCAGCTGCGTTACCGTGGTGTTCAGTATCATAGCCGCAGCCGCGCCCATAATTCCGGCACAGATCCAGGCCATATAGTGACCAATAAACATACCCAGTGCTGAGAACAATCCATAAGAAGATTTCTTGGCAAAGCGCAGTATAGTCATGTCAGACATGGCGCCATGCATGGGTAAATTGCATACCCAGGCAAATGCCGCAACGTGCCAGATACCGATCCCATTGTCCTGTTCTTGCCAGATGAAACGATCACCCACACTGAAGAAGTCTGCTAAGCTTTTAATCGAAGTCACTCCATCAGTTGCTGCAATCAGTATTGGTAGCGCAGCGATGCCTCCTATAAGGAACATTAATATCATCCATGGCGCACAAACCGCTGCAAACTGAGCAACTTTTTTAAATCCGTTGATTGCAACATAACTGATGACAATACCTACACAAATCGCAACAAAAACGAAACTAATACTATTAGGATACCAAGTCACTTGTGGAGGGATTCCAAATGGGATACGCACTGCAGATGCCGATACTGTTATCATGGCACCAGCAATAATGACAAATAGAATGCCATTTATGACACTGTAAAGTTTAACGACCCCGGGGCCGGCGACCTTTTCTAAGTAAGCGTACAATGTTAAGCGTGTTCTCACAGCTATTGGTGCAGTAATAAAGGCCCAGGTCAGTACAGCCAGAAGATTACCGACCAGCAGACCCACAATTACGTCATAGGTTGAAACACCTAAAGAAACAAATAACGCACCTATTACAAATTCAGTTCCGGCTACATGCTCACCCGCGTAACTTGCCGCAAAATGTCTTGCTGGCTCTAATTTGTTCGCCGCCACCGGCTGATTTTCAAACTCTTGCACTTCGCTCACAACAGCGTTCTCCACAGAAATTAGTTCGATGAGTTGTTTAATAAGATTTGTTTTGCAGCGCCTTTCTTCAGCTGGAATTTACAAGCGATTAATGCTTTCATTAACGACTTGTTTTCCGTCAACCTACATGCAAAAGCCTACAGCTCACCGCACAAAACACACTTTTAAATTTAAAGTGACAAATATTTAACATAGCCAAAATAAAACAACTCAAAACAAATTACAACGAAATTTATATTTCATTTGGCGAATTAAGCTTACTTTGCCGATCATCAACCCATAAGATGCACAATAAACAGCCATAATCGGTATGAATAATGTGCATAATGGCGATTTATCCACCCAGGAAATGACAAGAGCGTACAAATTTGTAAACTTATTATGAAATATTTATTTCTTTTTTATTGACTGATGGAATATTATTTTGTAAAAATTATGTCAACAGATGACAACCCTACTAACAAAGTCGTCTATTTGAGAAATGCAGTTAACACATAATTTACAAAAACCATCTGGAGAAACCCTATGTCCGTTTGTTACAGAAAGACACTCTTAGCCTGCTGTATTACCAGTGCTTTAAGTTCTGTACCTGCACTTGCAATTGCTCAGGAAGACCCTACAGCTGAAACTGCTGGCCAGGATGCAGAGATTATTGAAGTTCGTGGAATTCGCCGCAGCCTTAGCGCCGCTCAGGATATAAAGCGCTCAGCACCTGGTGTGGTAGATGCCATTTCGGCAGAAGACTTAGGTAAATTTCCAGACACCAATATTGCCGAGTCGTTACAGCGTATTCCAGGTATCGCCATCGATCGTAATGGTGGTGAGGGTCAATTTGTAACAGTGCGCGGTTTTGGACCCAGCTTTAATACCGTGTTAGTCAACGGACGTCGTATCGTTTCTGAAACTGGTGGACGTGAATTCAGCTTTGACTTATATCCAGCCGAGCTAATCTCAGGCGCAGATATTTATAAGTCAGGTGTGGCCTCCTTACAGGAAGGCGGCATTGGTGCGACGATTAATCTGAAAACAGCGCGCCCTTTCTCGCTGGCCGACGATACAATGCTGGTTACAGCTCAGGGCCTCTATGATGAGAATAGTGGTGAAACAACACCTCAGCTGTTTGGCCTTTATTCCACCAGCTTTAACGACGGCGCAACCGGTATTCTATTATCAGCCTCGTATCAAAATCGTAAGTCGCAGGAAGATTTCACTAATACCAACGGGTGGCTGCCGACCAATGTTGATTCAATCAACTTCGCTGACGGCGTCAATGCAAACCCGGGTAATGTGTCGACAGCATTCATCCCGCGTGAAACCCAAACTGGCCGTCGGAGTCAGGAGCGTGAGCGTCTCAACATTCAGGGCGTATTACAGCATTACCTGACCGATGACATCCTGATGACAGTGGATGGTTTCTATAACGATTACGAAGTATCTTCCTCGGCGACTATGCTGGGATCATGGTTTGGTACGCCAGCAGCGACTTCGAATGTTATTCTGAATGAAAATGGCACGGTACTGGAACAAGATATCTCTTCGGAAGTAGGTATCCTTAACCGACTGGAAGGCCGACCTACCAAAACGATGGCACTGGGAGCGAACTTCAAGTGGACCGTTAACGATGAACTGACGACGGTATTTGACTTTGGTTACTCTTCTTCCGAAGCAAAACAGGGCAAAGGGAATGGTCAGGCTGTAATGGGTTTCACTGACGATCCGAATGATCCCTCTGATGATTTCCAATTTGACAATTACGGCTCAGAAGCCGAAATCATTTACCCGCAAGCTATCATTGATCGACTGCTGGATAAAGACAGCTACCGCTCTCACGTAGCGCAATATGGTGATCAGGCGGGTGATGGCACTGGCGGAAACTCAGTAGAAGGCAGCATTTACCAATTCGCAGTTGATAGCACCTATGAACCCTACGATGGGGGCATGCTTAGCAAAATTAAGTTTGGCGTAAACTATTCTAAAGAAGAAAAGACTGTAGACATCATTCGTCCAAGTTTTGACGTATTCTGTCAGTACTGTTTCTTTATCACTGATGTACCAAATGAGTTGCTGCTGGACTTTGACACCTCCGGATTACTTAGCGGTGTATCTCCGAATACCTTCCGCGACCTGTATACCTTTAATCTGAATGACTACATTGGCTGGCAAACATCAGCTGAAGGTTTTGCTGCGCGTGATGCTTACTATGGTTATGAAGCCGGCACTTCCGAAGCGTTTTACAACGCCCAGCCTGGTGGGTTCCTGGGCACAAAACAACCAGACAGTTATGAAGTATCTGAAACAATCATGGCGGCTTATGCTGACATGTTGTTTGAGGGTGAATTCAGTAATATGCCCTGGAAGTTAAATACTGGTGCACGCCTGGTATACACCAAAGATGAAGCCGTTGGCTCTCAGCAACTGTTGGTTGGTTTGACTCAGACTACCGGTACTCAGTACAACCCGCAGTATGATACCAGTGGCACTGGCTTTCAGACAGAATCCAATGATTATCTGAAAATACTGCCAAACATCAGTTTTACTCTGAATCCGACAGAAGATTTTGTAGTTCGTCTGGCCGTGTCTGAAACGATGACTCGTCCTGAACTTAAAGATCTGGCACCTCGTTTTTCATACCTGGATTTACGTCCGGGCTCACTTAACGCGGTGGCAGGAAACGTAGACCTGAAACCTTATACATCAATTAACCTGGATGCTTCTTTCGAATATTACTGGGGTGACATTAACTATGTAAGCCTGGCTCTGTTTAGTAAGGAAGTCCAAAACTTCATCGTCACTGATAACGAAGTTGTCACCGTGTCAGATGTTGATATCCAGGATCCGCTGCTGTCCGATGATTCGGCTATCGATATTGCCGCCGGTACCATCGATTTCAATGTTCAACGCCCTCTGAACAGCGAAACTGCCGATGTGACTGGTTACGAAATCGCCGCACAGTATGCTTTTGATGACGGTGCCCTGGAAGGTTTAGGTTTCTCTGCCAACGCGACTTTCCTGGATTCTAACGCTGAAATTGCCTCGAACAGTGATGTTAGCACGCTGTTTGCGATTCCAGGTCTGGGTGACTCCATGAACGCTACCATTTTCTACGAAATGGACGCTTTCGAGGCCCGCATTTCATGGAGCAACCGGGATGAATTCCTTGAGTCTCTGATTAATCCCAAAGCCGGCGTTGAACCTGTCTTTACCGAAGAGTTCTCACAGGTAGACTTCCAGCTAACCTATCGCTTTACCGAAGACTTCTCGGTATTCGTTCAGGGCGTCAACATCACTGACGAAGCGATTCGCAAACATGGTCGTTACGATGAACAATTTATTCTTTATCGCAACACTGGTCCGCGTTACAGCGTTGGATTCCGTGGCCAGTTTTAAAATAAATAGTTGACTAAACCCATAGGCGGATTATTATCCGCCTATTTTCGCCTATAATGAAATAAATATTTCATTCCGCACAACCCTACACTTCTGAGGTGTTTATGAAATTATCCTGTTGTACTGACAGCCTTGGGCATTTAGCTTTTGAAGATATGCTCGATTATTTATCGGCAAGAGGTGTGAAAGCCGTTGAGATGACAACGGGTGGCTGGTCGCCAGCACCACATGTACGAATGGACGAATTACTGGCTGATGCCTCTGCAAGAGAGCGTTTTCTTACCGCACTCAGTTCCCGCGGTATGGAAATCGCAGCACTAAATTGTTCTGGCAACCCGTTGGACCCCAGTGAAATGGGTCAGGAACATAAGGCGGTTTCTTTTAAAACCATGGAACTAGCCGGCCTGCTGGGCGTAAAGAAAATAGTTATGATGAGCGGCCTGCCTCCCGCGTCACCGGAAGATACTGTACCCAATTGGATCACCTATACGGTAAGTTGGCCCCCGATCCTTAAGGAACGTTTGGAGTACCAATGGAACGATGTAGCGATCCCTTACTGGAAGGAACTAGTGGCACACGCAGAACAACATGGTGTCGAAAAAATCGCACTGGAGAATTTTAGTTCTATGTTGGTGTATAATCCGGAAACTTTGTTCCGTTTACGGGATGCGGTTGGCCCCATGGTAGGCCTGAACCTGGACCCCAGCCATATGATTTGGATGGGCATGGATCCTATCCATGTTGCACGGGCTCTTGGCGATGCCATTCACCACGTTCACGGCAAAGATGTGCGTCTGGAGCGTGGCCTGGTGGAGGTAAACGGGCTATTAGAAACCAAGGTGGTAGAAGATACAGCGAACCGCACATGGAACTATGTAGCCGTTGGTTGTGGTCGCGATTTACAATGGTGGAAAGAGTTCTTTTCGGTAGTCAGAATGACTGGTTATAACGGCTTTGTCTCACTTGAGATGGAAGACCTGACCATGTCAGTTGAAGCAGGACTGGAAACTTCCATTAATGCGCTACAACAATCCATAAGCCAATAGCATTTTTACATTGAGTCATTTAGAGTAACCGGATGAGCGCAAATATCGATTCTGAGGAAGATAAAGGTTTGAATTGGGGTGAATTACAGGAACTAATTAAGTCACGTTACCCACAAATGAGTAAACGTCTTAAACAAGTTGCTAAGTTTGTATTGGAGAATCCCAATCTGGTAGCATTTGAGACCATAGCCGTCATTTCAGAAAAGATGGATGTGCCGCCGTCTACTTTGATCCGCTTTGCGACAGCGCTGGAACTTAACGGCTTTAATGAAATTAAACAAATCATTAAAGAGGATAAGTTACAGCACACCAGTAATTACAGCAATCGGATCCAGTTAATGCGGGGCCAGCAAGACTGGCGTAGTGACGAATTAATGCCAAGATTTGCCAAGGCTAATCGTGATGCGTTACGTCATCTGGAAGACAGCATCAACAGGGATGATATTCAAACAGCGATTGAGTTGATGAGTAAAGCTCGTCATATCTTTTTACTGGGTAATGGCCGCGCGCATACAATTTCAACGTATTTGCATTACGCGCTGAATCACATCGATAAGAAAGTGTTCCTGATTAACGGCACCGGTGGCATGTTCCAGGAACAAATGTCGAATGTAGAACGCGGTGATTTATTATTTGCCGTCAGCTACAGCCCCTACTCATCCAATACCTGTGAACTCGCAGCACAGGCAGCTAACCGAGGCGTAACCGTATTATCTATTACAGATAGTCCGATATCGCCCCTGGCCAATACCAGTCAGCATTCTTTTATTGTCCAGGAAGCCCGTGTAGATGCCTTCCGTTCGTTATCTGCTTCATTGTTACTGTCTCAGGTGCTTGCGATCGGACTTGCCGACCATAATGCGGTTGATCCAATCTAAATACCCAGCAAAAAAACTTTTATAAAAAACCCCGCAATCGCGGGGCTCTTTATCGGTAGGGCTGTCTGTTAGCTCTCTTGTTTGCTTTCCTCTTCATGTGGATGACGTTTAGCGCCAAACCACTTAACCACCATTACATAGAACATGGGCACAAAGAAGATGGCCAGGAAGGTTGCAGCAAACATACCGCCCATTACCGCGATACCAATGGCATTTTGACTTTCAGCGCCGGCACCGGTGGCAATTGCCAGCGGCGTCACCCCCAGAATAAACGCCATTGAGGTCATCAGAATTGGCCGGAAACGCTGTTCTGCCGCTGTGATCACCGCTTCAAATATAGGCGTGCCGTTGTCGTAAAGTTCTTTGGCGAATTCCACAATCAGGATGGCGTTCTTTGAAGCCAGTCCCACAGTGGTCAGGAAGGCAACCTGAAGATACACGTCGTTAGGCAGGCCAAAGATATAGGCAGCCACTACCGAACCGAAGATCCCTAAAGGCACCACCAGCAATACGGCAAAAGGCACGACCCAACTTTCATACAGTGCCGCAAGACACAGAAAGACCACGATAATCGACAATGCATAGAGCATCGGTGCTTGTGAACCGGCCGCTTGCTCCTCATAAGACATGCCAGACCATTCAAGGCCAAAACCAGCGGGTAACTGACTTACCAAGCGCTCGGCTTCCGCCATCGCCTCACCGGTAGAAATGCCTTCAGCCGGACTACCCTGGATGTTTACTGAGGAAATACCATTGAAACGTTCAAGCTTAGGTGATCCATAGTTCCATTCAACGGTAGAAAACGCGCTGAACGCCACCATGTCGCCTTCGTTATTGCGCACAAACCACTTGTCCAGATCTTCCGGATCCATCCGGTACGGTGCATCAGCCTGCATGTAAACCCGCTTAATCCGGCCTCTGTCGATAAAGTCGTTTACGTATGCAGAACCCCAGGCAATGCTCAGTGTATTATTGATATCGCTTAGTGACAGCCCTAATGCAGACGCTTTCTCATTGTCGATATTGACCTTAAATTCGGGCACATCGCTCAGGCCATTAGGACGCACACCCACCAGCTTCGGATTCTGTGCGGCCATGCCAAGGAATTGATTA
>MDTA01054578.1_pt1 | contig 12992 bp, 14 predicted proteins | sample 811151 | NCBI WGS metagenome assembly MDTA01 (sample SAMN05326648, study PRJNA326480) | marine metagenome | isolation source: seawater | place: Indian Ocean: South | collected 2010 | reverse complement strand
CAATTTTATCTTTTGGATTCATAAAACCTCCTAATTTGTAATTTGAAATTTTTTTCCTATTAATTTTGCTGTATAATCTACAACAGGGATAATTTTTGCATAATTAATTCTCATTGGGCCTATTACCCCAATAGCCCCTATAATTTCTTTATCCTTATTCCTAAAGGGACTTATAATAGTTGAACACCCAGTAAAGCCAAATAAGTTATTTTCTGAACCGATGAAAATTTGAAGACCTTCTGCCTGCTGTGTTTCATCAAGTATACCTATCAAATTTTTTTTGCTCTCAAGTTTTTCAATTAAAACTCTGGCATCTTCTAACTGTTCAATTGCATTTACATCATCTAATAATTTAGAGGTTCCAGTTACTATTAATTTATTTTTTCTGCTTGCATCATCCCAACAGGCAATTCCCTCATTAATCAATTTTTCAGCAACCTTATCAATACTTATTTTATCATTTTGTATTTCTTCATAAATTATTTTTTTACTTTCTTTTAAAGTTCTGCCTTTAATCACAGAATTTAAATAATTAGTTGTTTCAATTAAAAGAGAGCTTGGTAAACCTTTGGGTATTTTTATAATCCTGTTCTCGATAATCCCATCTCCTGTGATTAGAATTACCAAAGCCCTATCTTCACTTAATGGAACAAACTCAATATGTTTCAAAAAACCATCAAGCTTTGGTGCTAGCACTATACCTGCACAGTCCAGAAGTCCAGATAACAAAGAACCAGCCTCACTGCACATTTGATCAAGATTTACTGAATTAATATTGATATTATTTTTTATTTCGTTACTTTCAGAATTTGAAATTTTTTTTACCTGTAATAAACCATCAACAAAAAGTCTTAAACCCAGGTCTGTCGGAATTCTTCCAGAAGAAGTATGATTTGATTTTAACAATCCTGCTTCTTGAAGATCATACATTACATTTCTTACTGAAGCAGGAGACAGCCTTTCTCCCATTTTAATTGAAAGTTTTCTTGATCCAACTGGCTTTCCGTCCTTTAAGAAGTCATCAACAATCAATTTAAAAATCTTCCTTGATCTTTGATCCATATCAAGAATTTTGTTCGACTCTTTTTTAGTTAAGAGTGAATTAGTAAATTTAAGATTGTTTTTTTGTTCCATATCTGTTTAATAATTCAAATTATATTTAAGTATGAGAAAATTCAACAGAAAAAAAGATCAAATTAGAGATATATCAATAGAAACCAATGTAAACAAAAACTCTGATGGTTCATGTATTATCAGGCTTGGAGATACACATGTAATGTGTACAGCATCATTTGAAAACGATGTTCCTCCATGGCTTAAACACAAAGATTCTGGATGGGTTACAGCTGAATACGGTATGTTACCTGGATCAACCTCAACGAGAAATAAAAGAGAAGCCACAAAAGGAAAGCAATCTGGAAGAACAGTTGAAATCCAAAGGCTTATTGGGCGTTCATTAAGAACCGTTGTTGATTTAAAAAAAATAAAGGGGAGTCAACTTATCATTGATTGCGACGTAATACAGGCTGACGGTGGCACACGAACTGCTTCAATTTCAGGTGCATTTGTTGCTCTTTCTCTTGCTGTAAAAAAATTATTAAAAAATAAATGTTTGAAGCAAGATCCGATTAAAGACTATCTTTCAGCTATATCATGCGGAATTTTAGATAAGGAGATTTTAGTAGATTTGGATTATAATGAAGATTCTAAAGCCAACGTGGATGCAAATTTTATATTTTCCAAAAACCTGGGTATAGCAGAGGTACAAGTATCCGGAGAAGGATCAACATTTAAAGCTGATGATTTAAGTAAAATGATAAAAATGAGTGAAGAGGCTGTAAAAAAAATCTTTCAAATTCAAGAAAAAGTTTTAAGTTGACTGAATACTCTTTAAACAATAAAACTGTAGTGATAGCCTCTCATAACTCAGGAAAAATTTTAGAATTCAAAAGCTTATTATCGGAATACGATGTAAGTGTAATAACTGCATCAGATTTAAACCTTCCTGACGTAGATGAAACTGGAGAAACTTTCAAAGAAAATTCAATTTTGAAGGCTCAAAATATTCCTAGCAGTCATATTTGTATATCTGATGACTCAGGATTATGTATAAATGCTTTAGATGGTTTTCCTGGAATATATTCCGCGAGGTTTGCCAAAAAAAGTGGTGGATGGAAAAAAGCAATGCAAGAACTCTACAAAAAAATATTAGAAAAAAAACAAAACAATTTTGAAGCATCATTTTACTGCGTAATTACTTTAAAATGGTATGATCAATGGCTAAAAAATTTTTCAGGTAAAATAACAGGTGAAGTTGTATGGCCTCCTAGAGGTCAAAAAGGTTTTGGTTATGACCCTTTTTTTGTGCCATCAAATTTTAAACAAACATTTGGAGAAATGGTTCACAAAAAAAAAATTAGGCTTGATCATAGATACATAGCATTTAAAAAGCTTGCTAAATTGTATCTAACTGACAACTGATAACATCCTCTATACGATTTTTTCCTTTATTTTTTTTTATATAAGTTTCTCTTCTTAAAGAGCCAGACTTAACTTGACTATTAGTAAATTTACCAATATGTATTTTGTTTTCAGGGTACTCTTCATACAACTTAAATTCATTTACAAAGTCAATCAAATCAAAAAGGTGAAAATTCACTGAAGTTGGGGTTTTGGAAAAAACATCTTGATAATTTTTAATAAAGGAATCACTCCTTTTCTTTAAATTTGTAACAAAAAAAGTATTCTCAAATACTGGGTCAGTTCTTAAAGTATCTTCCCATAAGCTTGTTCCATATACAAAAGTATTGTTTGCACTAATGTCATAAAAAGCCAAATGTGAAAGTATTTCTAATAATTTATCACCTTCAGAAGCAACTATAATTGCATCAAACGGAGAATCTATTGTTAATTGCCTATCCAACTTTTTTAAAATTCTTTTTTTTTCATCTTTAGAAATATTTTTATCATTAGAGATTTGATTTTTTTTTGTCTTTAAAATATTTTTTCTTTTTTCAAACTGACTAATTGATTTTATTTCTTTATTTAAATCTTTGTTTTTATCAATTTCCATAAAAGAAAGATTAATGTTTTGTAAGCTATATGCATTTACTTTTTCTTGAACACTCTGTTTTATTATCTCGCCATATTTATCGTTATGATGAATTAACAACAAATCATTTACATTCCTAATTTTTAAATCTGTTACAATACAGGCTATTTGGTCTTCTGAATTTTGTCCCGAAACAATAATATTATCGGAAATATTTGATAAATCTGGAGAAAGACTAAAAAATACAATCGAATTATCATTATAAAAATTTTGTTTAAGTGCTTTAGTTTCATACGAAAATATGGGCCCTACAAAAACTTCAACATTATCATTTTTACCCTTAATTGCTGCCTCTATTGCTCCCTCAGCTGTTCCCTTTGTGTCATATATTTTAAAAACAATATCCATTGGTTTTTTTACCAAAGTATATCTAAATGTATTCAAAACCAGAGAACCGGCTGATCTCTTATCTCCTGTGAGAGGTAATAAAAGTCCAACATAGTTATTTTTTATTTTGACTTTTTTTTCTGCTTCTTTTTTTGATCTTTGAAGATCAAAAAAAGCAAAACTTTTTTCATCAATTTTCTCTGTTTCGTTTTTTTCAACTTCAACTTTTATTTCATTTTCCTTTTTTTGATCTACGTAATTCTCTGTTATTGTATTGTTTTGAATATTTGATTCTTTTTCATAACTTAAACTATCTTCTTTTTCTTCAAATGAGCTTTGATCAATTGGCCTAACTTCAGTGTCTTCAGATTTTATTTCAGGCTTTTTCAAAATAATTTTTTCTTTCTCAATTGATTTTTTCTCAAAATTATCTCTATTTGTCTCATCCTCAACTTTCGAATTTTCTACAAAATTTTGTGGTAACTTTTCTTTACTCTCTGGTTCTTTATTCAGTTTATCAAGTTTAACTTGTTCTGAATCATCTCCAGGACCGAAAAAACCAGTAAAAAAATCTAATATTCTCTTATCGTCCTCTATTTTATCTGGGGTAAAAAGTTGTTCATCTTTTTGTTTGTTTTCTTTAATCTTATTCTCTTTTTTTTTTTCTTCTTTAATTACAAACTTTTGGTTTTCCTCTGACTCAAAAAGAGTATTTCTTATTTTATCCAATGATTGGTCAAGTTGACAGGCGGTGGTGAAAAATAATAAGGGAAATAAAATTTTTCTTACTAGTAAAAAATTTTTGTTCTTGAGATATAATAGCATAATGTTTTATTTAAGATTTATTATATTATTTTTAATAATTTTTGTACATAAAAGTTCTCTTAGTAATTTTAATGAAAAAAAAATATTAAATTATTTGCAAAACTTTGATTCCCTAAATTCAGATTTTATCCAAGTAAACAACAACGGAGATGTTCTATCTGGAAAAATTTCTATCTTAAGGCCAGGAAAGGTAAGGGTGGATTACAATGATTTACCCATATTAATTATTAGTGATGGAAAAAAAATAGCTTCAATAAATAAAGAATTAGAATCAATAACCTTTTATAGAATACAAGATATACCTCTTGCACCTTTATTATACAAAAACTTTAGTTTAGAAAACATTAAAATTTTAGAGTATTCCGATTTAGAGAATCAACTAAGGGTTAGGTTTAAAGAAAAAAATAAGAAAAATAGCGGATTTATTGATGTGTTATTTGAAAAGAATACATTTATTCTAAAAAAATGGGTGGTTTTTAGTAATCAAATGAACAAAACAGAGGTATTACTAGAGAATTTAAGGCTAAATGAAACAATTGAGAAAAAAAAATTTCAAATTGATAATGACGACCCCAGACATCCAATATGGAGGGATTATTAAGCATTAATTTTTTATCGAATATTTTTTAGCATCATTTGTTAATATTATTGGTTTGTTAGGGTTCTTTTCTATTTTTTTTCTCAACCTGTATATCAAAGACTCGAGAGTATGTGTATCTAACTTTTTATTATGTTTCCAAACCTCAGAAAGTATCTGAGATTTCGTTGCTCCATTTTTTCTTTTTAACATATAGTCCAAAAATTTATTTTCTAATTCAGTTAAGTTAATGGTCAAAGGTGAATTTTTTTTTATTAACTGAGAGGTTTTTGGATTAAAGAAAAATTCCCCTAGCTTATATTGATTTTTATTAATTTTCATAATCTCAATAATTCTTTTGAGCTCTGTGATTAGATCCTGATAAATTAATGGTAAATTAAAATATATTACCGAAGGAAAATCATTTAATGTTTCTGTATTTCTTTTTTTGAAAACAACAAGATTTAATGATTGAATTGTTAATTTATTTAATTTTTTTAATTCACTAATTACATCTTTTAATTCAAGAAAAAAAAATAAAAATGTTTTTTTTGAACTTTTAACTGAGATCTCATTTAAATTAGAAACTTTTTTCAAAATAAAGCCATCTTTTTCTAGAAGTAAAGATAATTTATTAAAAAAGAAATTCTTTTTTATAACAAATATGATATTTTTTTCCAATCTCTCTCCTTATGCCAAATGTTTTTGTAAATAGATCCAATAATATTAATATAGCATATCTTTTATTTAAGAATAAAAAAATAAGTTGTGTTATTGGAAAAAATGGAATTGGAGTAAAAAAAAAAGAGGGTGACTTTATTACTCCGAAAGGTGTATTTAAAGTTCTTAGAGTTTTTTATAGGCCCGATAAACTAAGAAGAATAAAATCAGGCATACCTGTTTTTGAAATAAAAAAAAAACATAAATGGTGCACAGATCCTAAAAATTTAAATTATAACTCCCTATTAACAAAAAAAGTAAATTGTATTTATGAAAATTTATTTAGAGACGATGATATTTATGATTTAGTGTTAGTTTTAAATTACAATTTAAAAAAAAAAAAATACAGAGGAAGTGCAATCTTCATTCATTGTAGCTCAAAAAAAAAGAAATTTACAGAAGGATGTATTGCCATTAAAAAAGAAAATCTTGAATTAATTACAAAAAGTTTAACACCATTAACAAAGTTTATTATTAGTTAGGACCTTTCCCCAAAAATTCCTGAGCCGACCCTTATATAAGTTGCACCAAATTGTATTGCTTTCTTGAAATCATTTGTCATGCCCATACTAGCATGTTTTAAGTTATTCTGATCACATAAATTCCTTAATAAATTAAAATATAAGGAAGGATCCTGATCAAAAGGAGGAATACACATAAGACCCTCAATTTTTAATTTTTTGTCATTAATAGTCCATTCAAGAAAATCTCTTAAATCCTTAATTTGAACCCCACTTTTTTGCTTTTCGTCTCCTATATTTACCTGTACAAAAAATTTATATGATCTTTTATTGAATTCAGAATCTATTAATTCTTTAATTTTAGTGACAATTTTCTCTCTATCTATTGTTTGAATAACATCAAATATCTCCAAAGCAACTTTAGTTTTATTTGATTGCAAGGGACCAATTAAATGAAGTTCTATGTCTTTATAAATAGTTTTAAGAGGTGTCCATTTTCTATGAGCTTCCTGAACTTTATTTTCTCCAAAAATTTTATGTCCGTCTTCAATAACTTCTTTTATAATCTCTTCAGAAAATGTTTTTGATACAGCAATAAGTTTTGGGTTATGAGAGGTAAGAGAAAATTCTTTATGAAAATTCCTGATTTGACTTATAATATTTCTATAATTTTTTACGACATTTGACATAAATGAAAATAACCAAAAAAAATCTTAACCATATTCCAAAAGAGTGGTTTTTTTTTAATCCAATAAATAACTCATATGATAGATACTTTTTTAAAATTTCCAATAAGACCGGAGTAATTTTTTTTTACGAACATAAAAACGAAAAAAAGGAATTTTTTAAAAAAATTAGGCCCTATATCATGTGGTGCCAAGACAAAGGAATAATTTTTTTTATTCAAAGCTCAATATATTGGGCAAATAAGTATCATGCAATTGGAATTTTCTTCGATAAAAATAATTCTATAATTAGCAACAAGCTTAACCTCAGTTCAATTAAAAAAAGATTTTTAATAGCAGGAAAAATTCATAATCTTAAAGAATTGAAAAGTTTTTCAAAATTTTTAAATTTAGTTTTTATTTCAAATGCTTTCAAAACTTTAAGTTATCCTGATAAAAAAAACCTTTCTTTGTTTAATTTTTTTTCAATGTGCTATTTGCTTAAAAACAAAAAAAATTTTGCTTTAGGTGGTGTAAATAAAAGTAATTTTAAAAAACTAAAAAATAAGTATCTTTATGGATTTGGTGCTATAAGTTATTTTAAGAATTAATATGGAATATTCAAAACCAGAAATAATTGAAAAAAAATGGCAGAAAAAATGGGAGAATCACAGGCTTTTCTCCAAATACAATAAAAACAAAAAAAAAATTTATATTCTAGAAATGTTTCCCTATCCATCTGGAAGAATACATATGGGGCATTTGAGAAATTATACGATTGGAGATGTCGTTGCACGGTTTTATAGAAGCAATGATTTCAACGTGATGCATCCTATGGGGTGGGACAGCTTTGGGATGCCAGCAGAAAATGCTGCAATTGAAAATAATCTTAGTCCGAAAAAATGGACTGAGGAGAATATTCAAAACATGAAAAAACAATTAAAGTCAATTGGATTATCAATTGATTGGGAAAAAGAAATATCTACTTGCTCCAAAGAATATTACAAACATCAACAAAAATTATTTTTAGATTTTTTTAATTCGGGAATTGCTTATAAAAAAGATAGTTATGTAAATTGGGATCCTATTGACAAGACTGTCTTGGCTAATGAACAAGTAATTGATGGAAAAGGTTGGAGATCCGGAGCCTTAATAGAAAAAAAAAAATTATCTCAGTGGTTTTTAAAAATTACGGACTTTACTCAAGAATTATCCAACGACCTTGAAAATTTAAAGGATTGGCCTGAAAAAGTTAAAACAATGCAAAAAAATTGGATTGGAATTTCAAAAGGAGTAGAGATAGATTTTGAAATTGAAGATAATTCTAAAATAATAAAAATTTTTACAACTAGACCCGAAACAATATTTGGTGCAAGTTTTCTTGCTGTATCTGTTGAACACGAATTAGCCGATAACTTTGAGAATCAGAAACAGTTTATTCAATTTAAAGAAAAATGTTTAAAACTCCAGCTTCGAGGAATTGAAGACAATGAAAAAATTAGCTTTTTCACTAAACTTAATGCAATAAATCCTGTAACAAAGGAAAAAATTCCGGTTTTTTTTACAAATTATGTTTTGATGGGTTTTGGGACAGGAGCTGTTTTTGGATGCCCTGCTCACGACAAAAGAGATTTTGAATTCGCAAAAAAAAATAGTTTAAAAATTTTAAAAGTTATAGAACCACCAATTAAAAATAAAGCCGAGCTCCCTTATATTGAAATTGATAAGGATGCAAAACTAATCAACTCTGATTTTTTGAATAATTTAAACCCCATTGAAGCAAAAGAAAAAATAATTGAAGTGATTAAAAAAAAAAAATTTGGGAAGATAAAAACTTTTTCTAAATTAAGAGATTGGGGTATATCAAGGCAAAGATACTGGGGTTGTCCTATTCCAGTTATTTACAGAGAGGATGGTAAAATTATCCCTTTAGAAAAAAATGATCTACCTATTGAACTACCTGAGGACATTGACTTATCTAAACCGGGAAATCCATTAGATAATCACCCTACTTGGAAATATACCAAATGTAAAAAGACTGGAATGAAAGCAATCAGAGAAACGGATACATTAGATACATTCTTTGACTCATCATGGTATTATTTAAGGTTTTGTTCCCCTAATAACGACACGACGCCGTTTGATGATAAAAGTGTTGATTATTGGATGTCTGTTGATCATTACATCGGAGGGATAGAACATGCAATATTGCACTTACTTTATTCAAGGTTTTTTTCAAGAGCTTTAAGAAAGTCGAAATATAATGTTCCTGTCGAACCCTTTAAAAAATTAATAACTCAAGGTATGGTTTGTCATGAAACATATAAAGATAAATTTGGAAAATGGATAGAACCCTCCAAAGTTTTAAAAAGAAATAATGAGTATTTTTATGAAAGTAACGGTTTGCAAGAAATTTTAGTAAAAGGAAGATCAGAAAAAATGAGTAAGTCTAAAAAAAATGTTATTGATCCTGATAAAATCATTGAAGATTTTGGTGCAGATACAGCAAGGCTTTTCATGATTTCTGATTCGCCACCTGAAAGGGATCTAGAATGGTCTCTTGAAGGAATAAAAGCAACCTATAAATACCTAAAAAAAATTTTTGATTATTTAAAAGATGATTTCTCTTTTATAGTAAAAATATCTAAAAATTGTTTAGAAAATTTCTCAAAAGAAGAAATGAGAATTTTTAAAATAACTCAAAAAACAATATTTGAATTTTCAGATGATATTAAAAACTATCGGTTCAATACAGCCGTTGCAAAATTACGTGAATTTTCTAACACCTTACAAAAAGAAAAAACTTCTGATTCCTTAAAAAATTATAGTTGGTCAATTTATTTAAGATTAATATCTATAATAATCCCCCATTACAGTGAGGAAATAGCTGAAAGAGGTGGGTATAAAGGCTTCGTATCTGAATTAAATTGGCCAGAATATGATAAGACTTTTTTGAAAGAAACAAGTACAAAAATTGTTGTTATGCTTAATGGAAAAAAGAAAGGGCTCATTGAAGCTCCACTGAATACAAGTCAAGAAACGTTAATAAAAAAAATTAATTCTGAACAGAAAATTTCATTGATAAATGCAGATAAATTTAAAAAAATAATTTTTGTAAAAAATAAAATCATCAATTTTGTACAATGAAAAAAATTTTATGCTTTATTATTATTTTTATTGGAGTTTCTAGCTGTTCTTATAAACCTCTTTACAAAAAAAGTGCTTTATTTTCGAAATATAAAATTGATATTACGGTAAAGTCTAATGACAAATACGAAAATAATGTTAACTTAATGAAATCAATTCTTAATCAAAGATTTATTCATAAAACCTCTAAACCATCCAGTTTAAAACTAGTAGTTTCAATTAATCGTTCCATAACAGATTTAGGAACGAATAAAGATTTATACTCATTTGGAAAAATGCTTCTTTATGATGTAAACTTTTCATTTTATGACAAAAAAGGCTTGCTAACTTCGGGTAAGCTTAGTGGACGGACAAGCTATAACATTGGAAAAAATACCTATGCAAATATTGTTTCTCAAGAAGACGCTTCAAAAAAACTAATCAAATCTATATCACTAAATTTAAGCGATATAATTACAGCTATGGACTTTAAAAGAACAATTGCGCCATGATTTTAAATTACTCATCATTTGAAAAAACAAATTTTTCAAATAACTCATGTTTTTTATTTTATGGAGAAAATCAGGGAAGAATTGAAGAATGTTCAGACTTTGTAATTAAATCATTAAAAAAAGAATTTGGGAAAATAAGTTTAATTTACTTTTCTAATGATGATTTAAAAAAAGGAGATTTTAAAAAATTGCTTTTAGATTCATTAAACGAAGATATCTTCGGAAGTAAAAATATTTTAATTATTTCACTTCAAGATCAAAAGTCCGCCAAAGAAATTGTTGATACTTTAAAAAAAAATGATTCATTACCATTATTTTTAATATTAAAATGTGCGCCATTGAAAAAAAGCTCCGCATTAAGAAATTTCTTTGAAAATTCAAAAGAATATCTAGTCGTTCCATGTTACGAAGAAAACGAAACTGAAAAAAAAAATATAATAAGAAAAATTTTTACTTCTGAGGGACTTAATATTTCAAGTGAGGAAATAAACTTGATTTCTAATATGCTAGGTAACCAGAAATTAGAAATTGAAAATGAACTTAACAAATTAATAATTTATTTAAAAACTTCAAAAAAAGATATAAACAGTTCACTAGGTGTAATTTCAGAAAATATAAATGAAAATATAAATAAACTTATTTTCTTTTTAGCCTCAAAGGATAAAACAAATTTTTTAAGATCACTTTTTAAATCTAAAGAAATTCAGAATGATCATCTTAGATTAATTAATTACTTTTCTGACCATCTTATGAGAATATTAGAAGTAAAATCAAAAATTAAATCAGGTAAAGATAAAGACCTAGCAATAAAAAGCTTAAAGCCACCTGTTTTTTTTAAAGATATCCCCGAATTTGATAAACATTTAAATATATGGAATGAAGAAGATATTTACTATTTTTTAAAGAAGCTGTTCGTATGTCAAGTGTCAAATCTAAATGGTATAAAATCTTTTAAGTTTCAATTATATTTTTTATTTTTGAAGATTATAAACCTAAAAAAAAATAATTAGAGTGTTTGTATAAAAGATCTAAGCCTTTCATTTGTTATGTTTTTTTTTTCAGATGTATCAATTCTTAAAGATATGTATTTATTAAAACTACTTAAATTGTATCTTTGACTAAAAAGAATTTGTTTAAGCTTGTTTTTGTTCATCCCAACTCTTTCTAAAACTCGTTGCTTTTGAATTTCCTTATTTACCTTAAGGTAAATTATTTTATCAAAGTTTTTATGAAGTTTTTTTTCAAATAAAAGTGGAATATCAAAAAACAAAAGTTTTTTTTTACTATTTTTTTCTAAAAATTTTTTCTTTTCTGTTTCAAGCAAGGGGTACAAAATATCCTCTAATTTTTTAAGTTCTATTTTATTAGAAAATAAAAAATTTCCTAAAACCTCTCTGTTTAGTCTATTTTTTTCATCAAATAAATGTTCTATTTTTACCGAGAAAAGTTGGGAAACTTTATTTATAACATTTTTTTTGTTTAATAATTTTCTTACTTCCTTATCAGATTCAAAAATTTGAAAACCTTGCTTTTTTAAAAAAATACATACTGTTGTTTTTCCAGAGCCAATCTTTCCAGTGATTGCAACTTTAATAGGCTTTTTCACACAACTCCTTTGCTTCAATTATATCTTTATTTGTTAGATTTATATTAAACCATAACCTGAAAGACTCAGCTGCTTGATTAATCAACATTCCCAAACCATTCTGTGTAGTAAATCCATTTTTTTCAAAATTTTTCATAGTAAGAGTTTTTCTAGGTTTATAAATTATGTCACTATAAATTGTTGTATTTTTAAGGTTTTTCATATCTATTTTTATCGCTTGATTTTCTTTCATTCCGTAGGACGTTGTATTTATTATTAAGTCGGTTTTGGGGCCTGGTTCTATTTTATTCCACTCCATAATTTTAAATTCCGTTGTACTTCTTCTAAAGTTTTCGATTAGCTCAAAGCTTCTTTCTTTAGTTCTATTTGAAATCACTATTGTTTTAACATTTCTGTTTACTAGTTCTGAAACTATCCCAAATGATGCTCCTCCGCACCCTAAAACTAGAATGTTTTTATTCTTAATCTTAAAATTTTTCTCTTTTTCTAAAGCTTTGCAGAATCCGGCACCATCAGTATTTTCACCAAAAACAGAATCATTCTTTTTATATATTGTATTTACAGCTTTGCTGTAAAATGCATTTTTATCAAGATTTACAAGCAAATTAAATATATCTTTTTTATATGGAATAGTTACATTTACTCCAATTATTTTTCTTTCCTCTATTTGATCAATTATTTTTGGGAGATAATCTTTATTTACTTCCTTTTTTGAATAACTGTAAGGTTTTGAATATTTCTTTAACCAATAATTTTGTATGATTGGTGACATAGAATGTTCTAAGGGTTTGCCTATCACAAAAAGTTTCACAATTTTTCTTTCCTTATTTTTTGAATAAATTTTTTAATTGGAAAACCAACTATCGACTCTTCATCTCCTTTAACAATTTCTAAGAATTTATATTTATTATTGTCTTCTATTTTATATGAACCTACGCAACTTAAAGTAGTCACTTCATTTTCTGCAATATAATGATCTATTTTCTCCTCCGAGACTTTTTTAAAAAAAATTTTGGAAGAAGTCTCTTCTATAAAATACTCCTTCATATTTTTTATTACAT
>MDTA01039596.1_pt1 | contig 12995 bp, 14 predicted proteins | sample 811151 | NCBI WGS metagenome assembly MDTA01 (sample SAMN05326648, study PRJNA326480) | marine metagenome | isolation source: seawater | place: Indian Ocean: South | collected 2010 | reverse complement strand
TGTTTATTTACAATTAATTTTTTAAGACCCTTTATTGTAGATTTTATAGCTATTAATGTATGAGCTAAAGGGACTCCTATGTTTCTTAAAACAGTACTATCTGTAAGATCTCTTTGAAGCCTAGATATTGGTAGTTTAGATGATAGGTGCTGAAAATTTGCATTAGCAATGCCTAGATTCCCTTCACTATTTTCGAAATCAATTGGGTTTACCTTATGAGGCATTGCAGAACTTCCTATTTCCCCTTTTTTTATTCTTTGCTTAAAATAATCCATAGAAATATACATCCACATATCTCTATTTAGATCAATTAGAATATTATTAATTCTTTTAATGTTATCAAATATTCCAGCTAAATGGTCATAATGTTCTATTTGTGTAGTTGGAAAAGAATGTTTTAACCCCAATTTATCAGATATCAATTTTTTTGAAAAGCTTTTCCAATTAATATCTGGGTATGCTAACTTATGTGCATTGAAATTTCCAGTAGCACCCCCAAATTTTGCTGCGATAGGAATACTTCTTAATTGCTTTAATTGTTCTTTAATTCTAACTATAAAAACATCAATTTCTTTTCCAAGTCTAGTAGGAGAAGCCGGTTGACCATGTGTTCTTGCAAGCATAGGTATTTTAGACCATTTTTTAGATGAATCATTTAGAATAGAGATAATTTTATTTAATTCAGGATAGTATACTTCATTTAAAGCATCCTTTAAGCTAATAGGAATAGCGGTATTATTTATATCTTGGGAAGTTAAGCCAAAGTGAATGAATTCTTTGTATTTTCCTAAATTAAGCTTATCAAATTTGTTTTTAATAAAGTATTCAACGGCCTTGACATCATGATTTGTTTTATTTTCAATTTCTTTTATTTTTTTTGCATCTTTTTCAGAAAAATTTGTGTAAATCTTTCTCAGTTGTTTAAAATCGGATTTTTTGAAAGATCTTAACTGAGGTAATGGTATTTCACAAAGGGCAATAAAATATTCGATTTCAACTAAAACTCTATTTTTTATAAGAGACTTTTCAGAAAAGTAGTTTGAAAGAACAGCAGTTTTTTCAGAATATCTTCCGTCAATTGGTGAAATAGCATTTAGTGAATTAAACAACATTATTTATTTATAAAAGTAATTTGCAAAGATAATTATTTATTTAGATTTAATAATTAAGTTTGCTATACAAAAGTTTAAAAAAACATTCTATGAAAAATTCAGAGATAATGAAGCAAGCTTATGCTTCTTTAAAAGGTAAATGGGGTATTGCTATTGCAACTTTAATAATATATGGATTAATTGCTGTTGCTGCAGGGGCTGGGCCATTGCTTTTTGTTGGAATTGAATTTCAATGGTTGTCAAATATAACTTCTTTGGTTATAGTTCCTCCATTAGCAATTGGATTATGTATTTTTTCATTAAATATCTCTAGAGATTCAAAGGCTGATATTGATAATTTATTTTTAGGATTTCAAAAAAATTGGATTAATTATATCTTAGCATACATCCTAATGGTTTTTGTTATTGCAGTAGGCTTTTTTCTATTTATAATTCCAGGCGTGATTGCTTCGCTAATGTTTTCTCAAGTATTTTTTATTATGGCTGAAGATGATGAAATTGGAGCATATGATGCACTTGTTAAAAGTTATAATATGATGAAGGGTTATAAATGGAAATTTTTTAGAATAAACTTACGAATTATGGCCCTTGCTATATTATGTATCTTTACTTTAGGTATAGGTTTTATATGGCTTAGCCCATACCAATATGTCGTTTTTGCTACATTCTATGATGATATTAAGGATAAGCCCAGTTTTAAAAATCAGGAATATTTAAGTTAATTTTTAAGACTTCTATTTAGAACTTTGTACTCTTCATAGCATTCACTTATTGCATCTAATACTTGAAGATCATTAGCTTTAATTATAAAGTCGTCAGAATAGTTACATTCACTTATTAATAAATCCAAATCAACTTTATCTAGTTGGAGTAGTGCTAGAAGCATTTCTCTATCGAATCTATTAGATAATAAATCTCGAATCTTATTATCTTCTTTCATTTTCCTAAGCTTTCTCAATTCATTGGGTTGTTTCCCAAAAATTTTGTGAAGAAAATCAAATGGATTAAAAATCGCATTTAATGCTTTTGTGGCAGCACTTGTTGGTCTAGCACTAGATTCATAACCAACATTTCTTAAACCAGAGATACTATATCTGAAATTTCTATTTATTGGTACTTGTTTGATATCTATTTCAAGATATCCTGTAAGTTTTAATTGATTTACTACTACTTCTTCAAGAGCTAGAGCTAATTCAGTTAATTCAATACTAGTATTAATGCCAAATTTAATCCAATCATTGGTAACTCTTACTTTGATTGATTTGAATCCAAGGTATGAAAAATGGAGCGTATCATCTACTTGAACTCTTATCTCAAATTCACCTTTTTTATTAGTAGCTGTACCGATAACCTTATTAAGGTTTACAATATTTACATTTTCTAGAGGCATATTATTATTTGCGTTTAATATTGTGCCCTTAACTGTAGTTATTTCTTGGGAAAAAGAAATCGTGCAAAAAAGAAGGAAAATATTTAGTAGTATTTTTCTCATCAATAAAAATATTGCTAAATATAGTAAACTTTGATATTTAAAGAATATAAATCATCTAGCTTAACTGTTATTTAACAATAATTATTTAAGTAATTAATAAGTTTTTTAACTGCTTTAGATCTATGAGCAATTTTATTTTTTTCAATCAAATTCATTTCACCAAAAGATTTTTTATATCCTTTTGGTAAAAAAATAGGGTCATAACCAAAGCCATTAGCTCCTCTTTTTTTAGTGAGGATTTCACCTTCGCATATTCCAGTGAAAGTAGTTACTTTATTATCAATATTTAATGCGATAACTGTTTTAAATCTTGCATTTCTATTATTAGCCTCTTTCATGTCATTTAGAAGTTTTCGCATATTTAATTCATCTGTTGAGTTTTCTCCAGCAAATCTTTTAGAAAAAACCCCAGGATTACCATTTAAAAAATCTACCTCAAGTCCTGTATCATCTGCAAAACAATCAAATCCATAATTGGTTTTAATATAATTTGCTTTTAATATAGCATTGCCACTTATTGTATTTTCAGTTTCAAGGATATCTTCATTGCAATTAATATCATTAAGATTAATAACCTTTATTTGATTTTTGATTAGATTGGTTACCTCTTTTAACTTATTTAAATTTTTTGTTGCAAAAACTAACTTCATATTGATTAATTATTATGATAAGGTTCATTTTTTATGATTGTTAAGCTTCTATATAATTGTTCAAGAAAGATTATTCTTACCATTTGATGAGAAAATGTCATTTTTGATAAGGAAACTTTTTCATTGGCTCTTTTTAATATTTTGTCTGAAAATCCATATGCTCCTCCAATTAGAAATATTATTTCTTTTTTACTTGAATTCATGTGATGTTGAATGAAATTTGAGAATGAAACTGAAGTATGTTCTCTTCCATTTTCATCTAAAACAATTAGATGTTGATTATTATCTATTTTCTTTAAAACTAGTTCAGCTTCTTTGTTTTTTTGAAAGGTCTTATTTTTTACTGATTGACTCCCTTCTATAGATGTGAATTCAAAATTTATATAATGATTTATTTTATTTAAATATGATTTAATTACACTTACAAAGTCTTTATTTTTAGTTTTTCCTATTACTATGCATTTAATCTTCATTATATATAACCTATATTTTAATATATTTATAAAAGTACATATTTTATGTACAAGTAATTAGAATTTTCATTTACTAAACTCTGTAATTTTTTATGAATTATTTTGTAGATGTTGTATTGCCTATTCCTGTAAATCAGTTATTTACTTATGAAATTAATAAAGCTGAATTTTCCTTTATAAAAAAAGGCATGCGGGTTGCAGTTCCATTTGGAAAAAAGAAAATATACACATCTATAGTATATTCAATTCATACAGATTTGCCAATTGGATATGACATTAAACCTATTTTTCAAATAATTGACGAAATACCGTTAGTAAATGATGTCCAATTAAAATTTTGGGACTGGATTTCAAAGTATTACATGTGTTCAATAGGAGATGTAATGCGAGCTTCTATTCCAAGTGTTTTATTACTTGAGGGAGAGACTGTAATTTCAAAATCTGAGAGTAATAATGTAAATGAGATTGATTTGGATGATGAAGAATTTCTTATAATGCAAGCTTTGGATATGCAATCAAGCCTTAAAATAGATGAAATATCATCTATTTTGAACAAGAAAAACATATTTAATCACCTGGAGTCTTTAAGTAGTAAAAACTTAATATCTATTAATGAAAGCTTAACTTCAAAATATAAACCAAAATTTTCAAGATGTTTAAAACTCTCAGATTCATTTCTTGATAAAACGAGTATTAATGAATTGAAAAACAATTTAAAAAGATCTCCTAAGCAGCTACAAGTACTAAATACTTTTTTGAGCTATAGCATTGACAATGATCTTATAGAAATCAAAGATTTAAAAAATATTTCTAATGCCTCTTCTGCTATTATTAAAAAAATGATAGAAAAGGAAATTTTTCTAGAATCCTATATCCAAATTGATAGAATTCAGAGAAAAATTAATCAAGACAGAAAAAAAATTGAATTAAATGATAATCAAACCAATGCATTTAATCATATTATTGATTCATTTAGTAAAAAAAATATTGTTTTATTTAAAGGCGTTACTTCGTCCGGTAAAACAGAGATATATATAAAGTTAATTCAATCAATATTAAAGGAAGGAACTCAAATTTTATATTTAGTTCCAGAGATTGCACTAACAACACAACTAGTTAATCGTTTATCGGATGTTTTTTCCGAAGAATTAATAGTCTATCATTCAAGATTTTCAACTAATCAAAGGGTAGAAATATGGAATAATGTTTTGAGCTCAAAAGGACCACAGTTAATAATTGGAGCTAGATCAGCTTTGTTATTACCATTTAGTAATCTAAAACTAGTAATTGTAGATGAAGAGCATGAGCAATCATATAAACAGCATGAGCCTGCCCCTAGATATCATGCAAGAGATTCGTCAATTGTTTTATCAAAATATTTTAATTCTAAGGTTTTGCTTGGATCTGCGACTCCTAGTATAGAAAGTTATTACAATGCAGTAAAATTAAATAAATATGACTTGGTCAATCTAGATAAAAGATATAGGAATCTTCCTATGCCAATTATTGAGTTAATAAATATTCAGGAAAAATACAAAGAAGGTAAAATGGTTGGCATTTTTAGTGATCAAATTCTTGATGAAATAAGTAAAACTGTAAATGAGAAAAAACAAGTGATTTTATTTCAAAATAGGAGAGGCTTTTCTCCAATTGTTGAATGTAATAAATGTGGTTATACTCCAAGATGTATTAATTGTGATGTTAGTTTAACATACCATTTTAGTAATAAATCATTAAGATGCCATTATTGTGGCTACAATATTGATTTAATACAGAGCTGTCCTTGTTGTTCTAACAAAGATGTAATTTCTAGAGGATTTGGTACTCAGCAAGTTGAAATTGAAATAAATCAATTATTTCCAGACTATAGAGTAAAAAGGCTAGATTATGATACAACTAGGGGTAAAAATAGTTTTAATAAAATAATATCATCATTTGAAAAAAATGAGTTTGATATTTTAATTGGAACTCAAATGGTTACAAAGGGTTTAGATTTTAAAAATGTAAAATTAGTAGGGGTATTAAATGTAGATAATTCCTTAAACTTTCCAGATTTTAGATCATATGAAAGATGTTATCAATTAATTCAACAGGTAGCTGGAAGATCTGGAAGGTCTAAGGAAAGAGGTAAGGTATTAATTCAAACATATAATTCAGCAAATGATATTTTTAATCAAATAATTAATAATGATTATGCGTCAATGTTTGATAGTCAGATTAAAGAAAGAGAAAAATTTAGATACCCTCCATTTTACAAGCTAATCAAAATTACCTTGAAACATAAGGATTTTAAGTTAGTTAATGAATCAGCAAATTGGTTAGCTAAAAATTTGTCTAATGTTCTAAAAGGAAACATTTTAGGGCCAGAGTTTCCTCACATTAACAGGGTTAGAAATAAATTTCAAAAAAACATACTTGTAAAAATTCCTTTAGACCAATCACTTATAGCAACAAAAACATTTATTAATAAAGCTAAAAATAAACTGCACTCAATTTCGCTCTATACATCAGTTCAGGTTATTATTAATGTTGATAATTATTAAATTATTTAGACTCAAGAAATTTATCTAAATCGGGTTTTTTATTTCTACTGACAGGAATGAATTCTGATTCAATTTCTACTGATGTGCTCGAAATATTGTCTATTTTATCAAGATTTATTACATATGATTTATGAATCCTTAAGAATTTATTTGCAGGCAATCTTTTTTCAAAACTTGTTAAAGAAGATAGCACAACAATCTTTGATTTAGGTGTAACAACTTTAACATAATCTCCTAGAGCTTCAACCCATTTAATATCTTTAATATATACTTTCCTTTTTTTTAGGTTGCTTTTAACGTATAAGTGTCCCTGACCTTTTTTATTATACTTTTCAGACAATTTGTTTAGCTTTTGATCAATCTTTTCTATTTTTTCTTCAGTTAATGGAAGTTTTATATAATCTAAAATATTATAATCAAAACTTTGAAATGCATGTTCTGTTTGTTCACTAATTAAAATAATATGTGAATTTGAATTAATTGAATCTAGGAAGGTAAATGGGTTAAATTCAGGAATATTAAAAAATATAAATATTATATCAACTTCAATTGATTCTAAAAAATCCTTAGAATTATTAAAATCATTAAATGAAGATAGAACTGAAAATTTATTGTTTTTCTCCAATAGAGTTTCTAGAATTTTTAAATTTTCAGAATTCTGTCCAATTATTATACATTTTGTATTCAATTCCTGATAATATCTTGATTTTTAAGTCACAAAATTAACTAATTTGCTTATTTAAAATAAAAAATTGTCAAAACAATTTAAAATACCTACTTTTGCAACCGTTTTAAAAATAAATAGAAATGAATAATTATGAAACTGTTTTCATTTTAAATCCCGTTTTATCTGAAGATCAGGTAAAGGAAACAGTCAAGAAATATGAGAAATTTTTGACATCTAAAGGTGCTAAATTTGTCTCTAAAGAAGATTGGGGATTAAAAAAGTTAGCGTATCCTATTCAAAACAAAAAGAGTGGGTTTTATCATCTTTTTCAATACTCAGTTGAGCCAAATGCTATTTCTGATTTAGAAGTTGAATTTAGAAGAGATGAAAGATTTATGAGATATTTAACTGTAAGATTAGATAAGCATGCTATTGAATGGGCTGAGAAAAGAAGAGAAAAATTAAAAACTAAAGCATAAATTATGTCAAATATTCAACAAGAAGCAAAAGGTAAAAATGATGGAGAAATAAGATATTTAACTCCTTTAAATATCGATAATAGTACTGTTAAAAAGTATTGTCGATTTAAAAAGTATGGAATTAAATATATCGATTATAAAGATCCTGAATTTTTATTAAAGTTTGTAAATGAACAAGGTAAACTCTTGCCAAGAAGAATAACAGGGACATCTTTAAAGTATCAAAGAAAAGTTTCTGTAGCTGTTAAAAGAGCTAGACATCTTGCTTTAATGCCATATGTGGCTGATTTATTAAAGTAAAATTTTTAATACATGGAGATAATATTAAAAAAAGACGTAGAAGGAGTTGGTTTTAAAGATGATATCATAACTGTAAAGAATGGTTTTGGTAGAAATTTTCTGATACCAAATGGTTCAGCTATTCTTGCAACACCTTCAGCAAAAAAAGTATTAGCAGAGAATCTTAAACAACAAGCTGTTAAGGATAAGAAAATTATAGATGATGCAAATAAAATTGCTAAAAAAATCAAAGCTTTAGATGTAAAAATAAAATCTAAAGTTGGTGAAGGAAATAAGCTTTTTGGTTCTGTCAATAATATTAATGTGCAGAATGAATTAAAAGACCAGGGTATTGATATTGATAAGAAATTAATAATGATATCAGGCAATTTAATAAAACAACTAGGAAAATATAATGCTGTCATTAGGTTGCATAGAGATGTAATTTTTGACTTACCGTTTGAAGTGGTTGCAGAAAAAAAATAATTTAAAGCAAAATATATTTTTAAAAACACCTATTTCAAATGGGTGTTTTTTTTTATAATAATTTAAATAAAGAAAAAAAACTAATAATTAAATTATAATTTTGTTTGATATGAAAAGTAGACCAGCGTTACCGAAAGGAACCAGAGATTTTAACTCAATTCAATTATATAAGAGAAATTATATAATTGAAAAGATAAGAGATAACTTTTTGAAGTTTGGTTTTAACCCAATTGAAACTCCCAGCTTTGAAAGGTCTAGTACTTTATTGGGTAAATATGGAGATGAAGGTGATAGACTAATATTTAAGATTTTAAGATCAGGTGATTTCTTAAAAAAGCTAGATAATGACGATTTTTCTGATAAAAATAGTGCAGAAATTGCTTCAAAAATATCTGATAAAGCATTAAGATATGACCTTACAGTTCCTTTTGCTCGCTATGTAGTTCAAAATCAAAATGAAATTAATCTCCCCTTTAAAAGATTTCAGATCCAACCAGTATGGAGAGCAGATAGACCACAAAGAGGAAGATTTAGAGAATTTCTTCAATGTGATGCAGATGTAATTGGATCAAAATCTCTTTATCAAGAAATTGAATTTATTCAGCTTTTTGATAAAATATTTGAATCTCTAAATATAAATGGGGCTATAATTAAATTAAATAGTAGAAAAATTCTAATTGGTCTTTCAGAAATTCTTGGTTGTAAGGATAAATTTAAAGATTTAACAATTGCACTTGATAAAATAGATAAAATAGGAATTGATTCTATGAGTAAAGAATTAAAATCAAAAGGCTTTAAACAAAAATCCATAGATACAATAATTGAAATAATAAGTTTTTCTGGAGATTTTGATAAAACAATTTCTTTTTTAAAATCAAATTTCAAAAAATCGGAAATAGGAATGGAGGGTGTTGTTGATATGGAATTTATTTATTCAGTAATTAAAAAACTTAAACTTAAATCATCTATTTTATCTTTTGATTTAAGTTTAGCTAGAGGGATTGATTATTATACTGGAGTTATTTTTGAGGTTTCTGCACCTAAAACTGTTTCAATTGGCTCTATAGCTGGTGGAGGCAGATATGATAATTTAACTGAAATATTTGGCCTGTCTAATATGAGTGGAATTGGTGTTAGTTTTGGACTAGACAGAATATATATGGTATTAGATGAATTAGGCTTATTTCCTAATATAAAAAGTAGTGCAGTTAAAGTTTTATTTTTAAATTTTGGAGATAAGAATTCATTGTATTCAATGGAAGCAATGAGTAAGTTGAGACAAAACAATATATCTACTGAATTATATCCCGACAACTTAAGTATAAAAAAACAACTAGGCTATGCTAATAAAAATAAAATACCATTTGTTGTTTTTGTTGGAGATGATGAATTAAAGTCTAAAAAATACTCCGTTAAAGAAATGAATACAGGAGATCAAGAATTATTAACAATCTCTGAGCTTATAAATAAATTAGCTTAATGAAAAAGACAATTTTTCTGATTCTAATTATTTTGTTTTCATGTAGTGAGAACGAAAATTCTGATGAACAAAATAATATTGATTGTTCTGGAGATTTTTCAACAGCTGGAATATTAGTTGATATTAATGAAGAAATCTTCAACGATGATGAATCAGTTAACAATTATAGCAGATATTCCTGGTCATCCGATGGTTATGATAGAATTTTAAATGGGAATGGAATTCCAAATCATGAGGTTGGAACTTTTCCAAACAACAATAATCCAAACAGCATAAGTGAACAAACTGTAAATAAGAGTTTTACACTTTGTCCAATAATAGTTTCTGAAAGCGGATTAGAAGTAGGTGGTCCAGCTTCTGTAATTGCTTACGCTTTAAATAGTGTGAAATTTGATCCTGCAACTGCAGGCAGATGTAATGATCAGGGTGTTTGTAGATTAGCACAAGGTCAAGGAAATTGGAATATCGAAGCATTAGGGCACGATACTTTTGATTTTGGAGACGATATGAATCATGCACATGTTCAGCCAAATGGAGCATATCATTATCATGGCATACCTGAATTACTTGTTGAATTTTTGGGAGATAATCAGGGCATGACCATTGTAGGCTGGGCATCGGATGGGTTCCCTGTTTACGCAAGATATGGTTATTCAAACTCTGATGATTCTACTAGTCAACTTATAGCATTGCAACCAAGCTATAGATTAAAGGCTCAACCAGATCCCAATCGACCAAGCACATTAACTGCCCTTGTCGGAGGTCCTAATCAAGGAACGACTAATCCAAATATACCTATTCCAATGGGAGCATTCACACAAGACTATGAATATGTTGATGGTCTTGGAGATTTAGACCAATGTAATGGTCGTTTTGGAGTAACTCCTGAATTCCCTAATGGTATTTATTACTATGTTGTTACTGACGATTTTCCTTTTTTTACACGATGCTTAAAAGGAGACATTTAAGATAAAAAGTAAAAATGGCTACACTACATAAAAGTATAACCATTTCATTGTTTTAGTAGCGAGACCGAGATTTGAACTCGGGACCTCCGGTTTATGAATCCGGTGCTCTAACCAACTGAGCTATCTCGCCATAATTTTAAGGGAAGCAAATATAAAATTTAAATTTTTCAGATTCAACTTATGTTTGATAAATTATTTTAAAAAATAATTATAGAACTTAATAATAAATGTATATATTACCAACTAAATTATATGGTTATGTCAGATAGAATTAAATTTGAAATGGAATTCCCAATAAAAGTTTCTCAAAGGTTATTATTTCAATACCTATCGACTCCATCTGGACTTTCAGAATGGTTTGCAGATAATGTCAATTCTAGAGGTGAGAAATTTATTTTTATTTGGGATGATTCTGAAGAGGTTGCAAATTTAGTTTCTAAAAAACTTCCTGAAAAAATAAAATTTCAATGGCAAGATGATCAGGATACGGATTATTTCTTTGAATTAAGAATTCAATTTGATGAAATAACTAAAGATGTTTCTTTAATCGTAACTGATTTTGCTGAAGAAGACGAAGTAGAAGAATCAAAGATGTTATGGACAAATCAAGTTTTTGATCTTAAAAAAGTTTTAGGCTCTTCTTAAATATTAGTTCAATTTAGGATTCTCAGGAGCATTTGACCAAATTATATACTCATCTCCTAACATTTTAATTTCATTCTTCCAAAACTCATTAGATTTTGATTCTAATATCTTATCACCAAATCTATTATTAGTTATTACCCAAGCTTTTTCCTTTATTTCATTATTTAATTGGTCTAATGTCCAACCAGAATATCCGGAAAAAAATCTGATATTATTCATTCTTAATTTCTTTTCTTTTATACAATTCTTTACATCAGTAAAATCACCACCCCAGAAAAGATTTTTTGAAATTTCAAGGGAATTGCTAATTAGTTCAGGAACATTATGAATGTAATATAAATTTTCTTTATTGACAGGACCACCATTGAATACCTCTAAATCTTTTCCTAAACCTTTAAATAGGTCATCTAAATTAAATTCAAGAGGCTTGTTTATAATAAATCCTACAATTTCATCTTGATTTTTTTCAGTTATTATTACAATTGCTCTGTTGAAGTGAGGATCATTAATAATGCTAGGGTCAGCCAATAATAAACAACCCTTAGAAATTTTATCCAATTTTTTTAAATCATCTTGCATTCTTTATTAAAGTTAAATCCATTAATTAAAGATTTAGTATCCATAGTTTTTTTCCCTTCAAACTTAATTAATAATGGGTAAATATAACCATCGACTACTGCTATTTTTATTTTATCTTTTTCAATGTAAATAGAACCAGAATTAAGATTATGTGCTTCTTTTATATAATCAGATTTATATATAATTACTTTAATTTTCTTATTCAAATTATCCAATACACTTCTTGCTCCTGGATAGGGGCTAAGGCCTCTGATTTTATTATGAATGTTTATACAGGAATCTTGCCAATTTATTTTGCAGTTTGTTTTATTTAGTTTTGGAGCAGCTTTTAGATTTTTAACTTCTAATTGTTTTGTAGATATATTTTCTTTGCTACTAAATATTTTATCTATAGATTTAATTAATAGATCAGCACCTAATCTCATTAGACTATTATGCAATTCTCCTGCATTTTCATTCTTATTTATGTCAATTTTTGATTGACCTATAACATCTCCAGTATCGATTCTGTCATTTATAAAAAAAGTTGTTACACCAGTTTGTTTTTCTCCATTAATAATAGCCCAATTTATTGGTGCAGCTCCTCTGTAATTAGGCAAAAGTGAAGCATGAACATTTATACTTCCAAAAGTTGGTATACTCCACAAAATTTCAGGTAACATTCTAAAAGCAACCACAACAATTAAATCTGGTTTAAGTCTTCTAATTTGATTTATAAAATTGCTGTCTTTTAAATTAACTGGCTGAAGAAGATTAAGTTGGTTTTTTTTTGCATATTCCTTAACCGGAGATTCACTTATTTTTAAGCCTCTTCCAGCAGGTTTGTCAGGTGATGTTACAACTGCTATAAGATTAAACTTATTTTTTTTTATATTATCTAGACAGGGAATTGCAAATTGTGCAGTGCCCATAAAAATAATTTTTTTCTGGTTATTCATCCTTGCAAGAATTTAATTTATCTAACACAAAATTCAACCTACTATCTATCTCTTCTTTGGGGATAATTATTGGATTATAACCACTTTCTTTGTAGGTTGTTTGTATATAGCTATCTATGGATACTACCTCATCAAATGACTCATATCTTACCTTATCGGATGAGTAAATTTCCTCCCATGGTTCTAGTAAAAAAACTAGATCAT
>MDTA01128912.1_pt1 | contig 12997 bp, 13 predicted proteins | sample 811151 | NCBI WGS metagenome assembly MDTA01 (sample SAMN05326648, study PRJNA326480) | marine metagenome | isolation source: seawater | place: Indian Ocean: South | collected 2010 | reverse complement strand
CTCATTGGTTGAATTGAAACTAGTTCGTTAGCAACAAGGCCACCAAAAACGCGTCTAACGATTGGGAAAGCAATGTTTGTAAAACCACGAATGTCAGATCCACCACCGTCACCGCCTAGGGTGTTTGCTTCTCTAAGAAGTTGAGAAGCTTGGTTTTCTAGTAGAGTAGCCATGTTTTCACGGTTAACATCGTCCATGCCTTTTAGAAGACCTGTACGAGACCATTTTTCAACTAGTCTTTTGTTTTGTTGGCCAACGTGACGATCACGAATGCCTTCAGTAAGAGTTTTTAAATTAAATGACATATTTATATCCTTTTTTTATTTTCTATATTAATTAAATTATCTTTTTAGTCCTGCAAGAATTGCCCAACGATCTAGCTCAACTGACTCATTTACACGTGTTTGTGCTGAGCTAACTGCTCTTGAAGAAGAACTAAGAACTCGTCTTGAAGCGTTTTCATTAACAGGTCGTTTAAATGAATCAGACATGCTTTCAAATAAAAGCTTTGCTTCATTCATTGTTTTTGCGTTATCTAATCCTTCAACTATTTTCTTTTGTTGTGAAAGAGTTAGATCTCTATTTTGCATAAGTTTGTTTGCGTATAAAAGTTTAGCATTAAACAGATTCATTTCTGCTAGCTGTTCTTTCATTTCGTTTAAATCTTTGCTAGTTTGTGCAAGCTCACTTTTTAGTGATCGATTCTCGCGAACAACTTTTTCTGCAGCTTGATTTACTTTAATTAACCTAGATTTAACAGTTTGTAATTTTTTGTTATAGCTTTCTTTCAATGAACTATCTTCAGTAGAAACTTCAGAAGAAATTGATTCTCTACTTTCACGTAGTGCCTTCATTTTTCCTATTTCTCTACGAAGCATGTTTTCATCTATCTCTATCATAGTATCAGTTTCACAAGCTTGACCTTCAACTTGTTCTTCTTCTGCTACGCTTTCAGCTTCATCTAAAGGAGCTTCTTCAGTTTCTTCAGTTGCTTCTTCTTCTTCTTTTTCAGCTTCGCCTTCTTCGGGTTCAATTTCTAGACCTAATTCAGACATAAGACCTTCAATAGCATCCTTTACTTCCTCTTTTGGAATCATCTCTTCAGATTGCTCTTCAGATTGCTCTTCAGGTTGCTCTTCAGATTGCTCCTCAGATTGCTCTTCAGGTTGCTCCTCAGCTTCATCACCTTCTTCAGGTTTTTCTTCTAAATCTAAATCTGCAAGGTTTAGGCTACCTAGCTCATCATCTGCCTCGAACAAGCTACTTAAAGTCTCGTTTAACAATTTATTTTCATTCTGTCTTTTAGACATATATTCTATCTCCTTATTTAATTCTAAGAAATTCTCAAATAATTCTTTGTTATTTGTAATTATATCATTTGTTTTTAATAACTCAAATTCCGATTTAATATTATTGAATATATTATTAAAACGATTAATACTTTTTGATTCTGTTGTTAAATGAGATTGAGCAGATTTTAATTTTTCAATATTAAATTTAATATTTTCTAGCTTCTCTTTAACAAGAGTTTCTTTTATATCTTTATTAAAAAGTTTATTTAAAGCTACATAAGATTCTGGTATTAATTCATATTTAATTGTGCTTTTAACATCTTCATTGAATAAATCAGAATCATAAGCGGGTTCTCTACTAGCTTCTGATAGTTTTCTTTTAGATATAAATCCTTTGTGATCTTTTTCAACAACATCTTCAGATATAACTTCTTTTTCAGAATTATTTGTATTATTTAACAAGCTACTTTCAACAAGACTTTTAATCTTAGGTGTCATTGCCTCGATTAATTTTTCTTTAGCTTTATCTTCTGCAGACTCTCTAATTAACTTTGCTTCGGATATTGCTTCTTCGTATATGCTAAATGTCATAATTTTACCCGTTATCTAATATCTTATTATATATATATAATTAAATTCTATTTTTCGTACTTTTATGAAATTGTAAACTATTTGCGTCGTTATATATTTTAAAATCTTCTGTTCCCGGAGTTTTATAATCTTTAGAAAAATTAAATATATTACACAAACATTTTTCTTCTTTTTCTCCACAGTCATCACATATAATCTTAAATTTATAACCTTTTACTCCATCGTCTGAGTTCCAAGTATTTTTAGAACGTCTAACTTGTGATCCCATACTGGAACTTTTATTCATACCACTTCCTAAAGTATTTTTTCTAGAATAGGGCCTTTTATTTCCAGAACCTGTGTTCTTTGCACCATTTACTACTGAGACTGATGGTCCCATTTCAATTATAATGTTTCTAATATGTTCTCTTAATAGATACTCAATATTTTTATTTCTATCAAAACCAGCGTTAATTGTAGTATGACCTGCACCTGCAGCACCTACGTTAGTAAACTTATCATAATGAGGCATAGAATCGTTTGCATTTTGAAAATGAGCTGAAAATGCTTTTGTTTGAAATTTGGCAGAATTATTTTTTTTATTTATATATTTTTTTTCTAGATTGATACCAAATTTTTTGCAAAAATTGATCAAACAGTCTTCTACAACACTTTTTAAAATATAATTTTGTTTATTATATAATTCTTCTTTATGAATTTTTAAGTCCCATTCTGACTTAGGAGAATATATATCACCTCTATTTCTAGGTTTATGGAATTTATTTTGAGAAACTCCATAACCTAAACCATAATCATAATGGCCAGGAGAAACATTTGCTATGTTTGTATTATGAACAGGCATTTAATTCTCTTTTTAATATTAATTAGATCCTTCAGGTATTGCTTCGCCTAGTTTAGGAGAAACCTCAGGAGTTTGTTCACCATATACGTAATGCTTTTTAAAGAAAGTTCCAATAGTGTCTTCACCTTCTCTATATTTTTTGTCACTTCCATAACCTCTATACAACTGATCTTGACTTCTCCCTACTTGTGTCTCAGTTTCTTCTGAAAGGTTATTAACATCAGGTACTACAAGATTAGGTCCTAATTTATTAGGTTTATCAATTTGATTCTCTAAATCGTTAAACATTACTAAACTATCACGTGAATCTGTCGGGAATTCTCTATCAAAGTCTGGATTTTCTCCTGAAGAAGAACCTACTTTAACATCTGCTTCTGCAAAATAGTCAACTGCTTGTTGAAATATAGCGTTTTTATCTAGCCTTGGAAATACTACGTTGTCACTATCATTTCTTCCTACACCTAATGTAGATAATTTAGAACCTATTTCTCTTCTAGAATTACCTTCTGAAGCTGCGCTTCTTTGTCTATCACCTTGTGTATTAAAAATAGTTGCATTTACGAATTCATCTCCAGCTCTTCTGTATCCTGCCATTTTAATCTCCTATTAATATTATATATAATTAAATTTCTAAAATTATTTGATGGAACTTATAATTTTATTTTTTAAGCGTTTTTTAACTTCTTGAATTGCTTCAAGTTGTTCTTTAAGTTTTGCTTCCTTTAATTCGCAAGCTTTATATCCTTTTATACACTTTTCTATTTGTTTAGCAAAACTATCAGCATCTACCTCTACAGTTTTATTTGCAACTTCTGCAGGCGTTTTTAACTTTAATTCTAAAGATTCTAGAAGTTTTTTCTTTTCTTCTAAAACTATTTTATTAAGTTGTTTTCTTGATATTGTCATTAAGTCCTACTTTCTTAAATTTAATTAAGCTTTATTAATTAAATATTAATGTATTAGAGATTTTAAAAGCAATTTATTTTTTACTATCAGAAAAAGCCAGCGCAGCCCAATTATTTGAAGCATCTCCGAAAAGATCTGCCGGGTCATTATTTTCTACTATTTGAGAAATATGATCTTTTGGTTTAATATAACCTTTTTTTCTATCTGCTTGATTTTGTTCTTGTAAAGTTGTTTGCATAGTGTCTGCAAATATTTCTTTTAAAACAGGATCAGAAGTTGTTTTCTCAATTACATTTGAAACATTTTTTTCGTAATCTTTATTCGGTAATATTTCTTTAATATACCTTGGATAATTTTCATTTTTATAATTAGTATTTTCTTCTAAATGACTAGAAAGATTATGTTTACTTTTTCGAGAAATATCTAAGCCTTCTGATAAAATTTCAATTAAACATTCTTTGATTAAAGATTTAAGTTCTTCTTTTTTTAATTTTGCCATTTTACACTCCTTCTCCTTGTAATTCTGGGAAATTTGCTGAATTTATATTGGTCATTCCTGCTAAAACAGTATATTCAGTTGTATTTCCTTGTACACCAGAAGATAAAAATATTTCTTTACATCTTAATTCAAGTCTAGGTGTTTGTTCCCCAGCATGAACTACAAAATAATTATTAGATAAAATACCATCTCTAGAAAAACCTATTCTAATGCTATGGTTTCCTTGATTTTTATTATGAATTACAATCCACCTTGTAACATTATCAAATGATATTTTAACATATCGATCATCTACGTTTGCTTCATCGTGTGCAGGAGCAAAGCCATTTAAAACATACGGTAAAGAGCTTAATTGGTACTCTGCTGCGTTATTATGATTAGAAACAGGCCATCTAGAGTTATGTTTAATTGACATAATATCACCCGACACCAGTTAGCAAATTATTATTATTTTCATCTTTTAAAGAACCTGTTAAAACAGGGAAATGAGAAGAGTCTATGCTTGTTAATCCTGCTATTATTGAAAATGTCGAACTATTTGATAAAGACTTAATATATAGATCTTTTGTTTTCATTTCAAGTCTAGGCGTCATTTCTTTTGAATGAAGTTCATAAAAATTATTATTTTCAACTCCATTTACTCCATTTTCTGTAAAACCAAACCGTATAGAATCGTTTGAGGTTGAATGAACAACAAACCATCTGGTTACTTGAGGAAAAGAAACGTTAACTACTTCGTTATTTGACATAACATGTGAAGAAGTCACATAAGGTAAAGAGCTAACTTGATATTCTGGCACGTAATTATGATTTGGTGTTGGCCATCTAGAGTTATGTTTTTTATTTTGTCCCGACATTATTTCCACTCCAATATATCGTTAAAAATCCTATCGATTCTATCTGTCTTATTAAATATCTTATTAATGTAATTTTGCGATATTTGTTTATTTTCTTTCATCATAAAAGCACCTGGAGTAGAAGGCTCACTAACAAAATCCCAGCAAATAAGCTGGAAATCATCTTGAACAATTTGTAATTCACCCTGTGTTTTTGTACTTCCTACTCCTCTAGATGAAATACCTAAAGTAACTCCACTTTCAACTAAAGATTGTAATATTTTACCGCTAGGAGTATTAAGTATTTCAACCGTGCCATGAACTATATTACCTTCCATTTTTGCTTCTCTAATAATATGCGAAGCATTTTTTAATTCAACAACAGAAGAATCTGGGTGATCCAATTCACCTAATGCTCTATTTTCTTTAATAAATTTCTGATAGTTTCTAATTTCTCTTTCTAAAATAATCCTTGGGTAAACTCTTCCGTTTTGATTAAGAGTCTCTGCTTTTTGCAAAATACCTTTCATTATAAAAGGACCACCTTTATTTTTCTGTTCAGATATTAGTTTTTTATCATATTCAAAATTTATCCATTCTGTAATTAGTGTAGGATTTCCCATTTTATTCACCTAGATCTTCTATTAGTTTTTGCATGTGTAATACTTTTTTTAAAGAATTTTCATTTATTAAATTGTTATCAAAAGATTCTATGTTTTTCTTTACATTATCATATTTTTGAAGTAAAACTTTGTTTTCACAATTTTCTTTATATTCTTTTAAATTTTCCAAACACGTGTTTTTTACTTTTTCAAACGCTATTTGAATATTTTTTTCTTCATTATTAAAAAAAATATTAATTATATTTTTTTGTGACTCACTTAATACGTTTCTATATTTTTTATCAAACTTTTCTTTCATTATATTAAGAACTAAAGGATCGTTAACAATTATATTTTCTGCAACCACTTCAGGTTCATCACAAAGATATCCATGCAATTTATTTTCAAACTCCGCAAGAATTTTAATATCCTTATCAGGTTTTCTCCATTCGTTTAAAAGTATTTGAATAGTACCGTATATTTTATAATTTTTTACTTTTTGTTTGAAAATTTCGCCTTTTCCAAACGTATAATTTAATTCTCTAATTAAGTCAGACTTTTCTTGATTTAATTTTTCTTCATCAAAGTGATAATTACTTGCTTTTTTAGATTCTTTAATAATACTAAAAGCTAAGTCTCTTTTTATATTTCTAGTTGTCGACAATGCATTAAAAAGCTTAAATTCTTTTTTAAGTTGAGAATCATCATGAAAATGCTCTTTTACTATATTTAGTGCCTTATCAATTTGATCTTTATCTTTTTCAATACTTTTTTCGCACATAAAAGAAATAATTTGTTCGTATATTATACCTGTATTTCTTTTTTTATTGTGTTTAATCATTATCAATTTCCTCATTTAATATATCATTAAGTATATCGTCAGAACTATCAGTTTCTTCAGTTAGTACAACTTTTTTGTTTTTATTTAAATTTAATTTAGTATTCATATCTTCTAAAGAGTTCTTAAGTTGTGATGTGTAACCTAATTTAGAAATCTGTTTATCAATAAATTCTTCAATTACCGGGCTTTGTGGCAGTGTATTTTCAAATGAAAATTTATCATTTGCTCCATATAAACTATATTTGCCCCTAGCCTTTTTAGAAGCTGGGTTTGTTAGCGAAGTACCTAATTCATCTTTTTTTATCCATTTATTACCAGTCGCAGTTCTTTTTTTAACGTATTTACTAGGTTTAATAGGAGTACCACCAACACTCATTAATCCATCGTCTTCTTCCAAAATATTGTCATCTGGAATTTGATCTCCTGCAAATAAATTTGATAAACTACTATCAGTCTCAGGTGTACTTGACGAAGAATCTTCAGAAGGAGAACTTGAGCCTAATATATCTTCAGCAGATCCAGGCGTTGGCTTATTATCAAAATCTAGTCCTTCTTTCTTTTCAAATTCAGGAGGAACAACTAGTTCTAATTTCATATCTTCTAGTTTGTCTTTCTTTCTACCTAGTTTTATATTATCGACGTCATCCTTATTTAAATCTAAAATATTCTTAGAAACCCATGCCCTGTCGACAAGTGTTTCAGGAGCCAAAGACGCAATTTCAAATTTTGTTCTAATTAACTCTAATTTTTGTTGTTGAGCAATACTTGAAGGATTACTTAATTTTAATTCAAAGTCCATTAGATCTTCATCTGAATATCCGTGAGAATACAAATGAATCATTGCAATCTTATTTAATTCTGCTATAATTGTTTTTTGTATTCTTAATATTGTTCTACTAAACCTTATATCTTCTTGAGCTAAAGTTGCCTTTGAACCAATATCTTCGTCATATCCTAAATAAGCTTTTGGTATTTTTAGTGCAGAAAAAAGTTTTTTCTGAATATATTCTACGTCTTCAATTGCAGAAACATTTGTGCCGCCAGCTAAGGTATCGATTTTTGTTCCACTTTCTCCACCTCTGACAGGTAAAAAGTAATCTTCATCAACAGAAAGCGGGTTGTACCTTAAATCAACTTGACCGGTCGACTTGTCAACAACGGAATTTCTTTTCAGAGATGATTGTGCCTGTTGTAAATAATCAGCAACGTTTTCTGGTGGAATATTACCTACATCAATATAAAAAACTCTTCTTTCTGGAGATCTAATTACACGATACACTAGCATTGCGTCTTCTATAAGAATTAATTGTCTCCAAATTCTTCTTGCGCCTTCCAATACAGAAGAACCGTAAGGTAAAAAAGCATCATTTCCTAACAATCTAAAATGGCTAACTTGCCAATTTTCTAAAACCCTATTACCTTGTGTAACCCATCTAAATCTAACTGCAGTCGGATTTTGTGAATCATAACCTTCTTCTCTTTCCATTTCTGCAATAGGAATAGGAAAAACATTAGTTACACCGTATTCTGGAGATATATCATTAAATAGAAAAAAGTCTCCGTATTTACATAAATTTCTTACCCACATTACTAAATTAAAGTCAACGTTTAAAACATCATAAAAAAGATTTTCTAATAGTTCTTTAATAACTCTATTTTCTGAATATATGTGTAAAACACAACCGTTAGCATCTGGCGCAACTGTCTCTTCAGCGTAAATATCTAATGCAGATGAAATTTCAGGAGTTGATTCCATTTCTGAAAAGTCTGAGTATCTTGCCATTCTATCGTAAGAACCATAAGCACTTAAAGTAGAATTGTATACATCACTATGTGCTCTTCTAAAGACTTCTAAAGAAGAAGGACTAGATTTTTTTTCTTTATAAGCTTTTACTTTTTTCTTAACTGCGGGACCGTTTCGAAAAAGTTTTGTAAGCTTAATAAATAAATTGTCTTCTTTTTTCTCTTTCATTATTTTACCTTATATTAACCACTTTAAATCGCCGAGTGGATTTTTATCTTTAAAATGTTTATTTTTTAATTTAACAGGAACAAATGGATTAATTTGACTTTCTTTACTATTATAAAAAGGAGAAATATTAGTATCTTGAATCGTTGTTTTATTTAATTCCATACCTTTAAGCATAGCGTCTGCATATTCTATTTGTGCTAAATTATAGGTTTCAGTATTACTTTCTGCTAACCAACAACCAATAGCTAAAGACATTACAAGATCATCATTATGACCTTTCATAGCAGTTGCTTTTGTACCTTTCCAAATAAAGGTTTTCATTTCTTGGTAAAATCTTAAAGAATATACTTTAACTTTTCCATTTCGAAGACATTCTTCAAGATTAGCTAATATTTTGTCTCTACTATCTTTATTAGTATTAAATCCTGCTTTTCCATAGTTATTACCATCACCATACAAGAATTTATATTTCTCTTTCTCTGAAGAGAAATATATGTTTTGATAACCTAACTCACATAGCTTTAGTAAAGTAGTATACCCGTAAGCATTATTTTCCGGGCATATAATTGCCTTGTTAAATCTAACAGCAATATCATATAGTAAACTTGCAAATTGATCTGGTGGTACTTTTCCTTTAAATTCACAATCAACTGTGAATGTTTTTGTATCTATTACATGAAATGTAGAAAAATCACCACTATCTCCTCTTGCAATATCAGCTGATATAACGTAATTTTCCCCTACTTTTGGGTAATTCCAATACCAAACATTTTGTCCCGGTCCTGTTTTTTCAATAGGACTTCTTGTTATTATTCTTAACTTTTCAAGAACATCGCCTGTTAAGAAAGTGTCACCTGAAGCTGCAAAGTCACACAAAAGCTCTTGTGATATTTGCTTTTGTGACATATTCCCAGTTTCTTTTCGAAACCAGTTATCATCTCTTTCAGGGTGTACATCCCACATAAGTTTGATTGGATTAAATTCGTTGGATTTTTCTTCAGCTCCAACGTATAATCCGTGATACTGGCCACCAACACCATTAGGAGTTGATAATATTATTGCTCTACCACCCGTGGATAACGTAGGATATAAACCCATCCAAAGTTCGTCAAAATTTCTAACAAATGCAGCCTCATCGACTATTAAAAGAGAAAGCGCTTCAGATCTACCCGCATCATCTGAAGTTGGAACAGCTTTTATTTGCGAACCATTAGAAAATTCAATTGCTTGTTTATTATTAGAAGTTATTTCTGGTATTAACAACCATTTAGGCATATTTTTTACGTAAGTTTTAACTTTTTTAATAAAATTTTGTGCTACTGCTAATTTAGTTGCAATAATTAAAATATTTTTTTCTTTATAAAAAATTGCTTGCCAAACTGAATATGCAGCAACTAAAGTTGATATTCCTAATTGCCTAGATTTTAAAATTATATTAAATCTATGATCATTAAAATCTTGTATGCAAGAGTCTTGAAAAGGATAGGTATTAAATGGTATTAATCCTTTTAAAGGGTGTTGGATTTTAAGATATTTATTCATAAAATAGACAGGATCTTTTCCGCATTTTATTATTTCAGATATTTCCTGTTTTTTACTCATTATTGCTTCCTTTAGATGAAATATTAAGCAATTTAATCTTTTAATTCATAGCATAAAGTATAGTTAAATTTTGCTGTACGTTTAATTGAAAATGGGCTAACTGATATAATTTCATAACTAGCAGGGTTATTTGACTTTATATCGCTATATTTTAAACTTTGGTTGCACATTTCTTTATAACAATCTACTATATTTTTTAGTCTTTCATTAATATAAGAAACTGCTTCTCTTTCAAATTCTTTTACTTGTCTATCTTTGTCTATTTCTTTTACAATATCGACAATCGTAACATATCTTAATTTCATAATATTTCCTTCCAGAGTGCATATAACTTTTCTAGAAGGTGAATAATTAAGTTTCTCAATATATACGTTATCAATACAAGTACCTAATTTATTATAATCTATTGACATTTCTTTTTCCTTTTATTTATTCTATATATATTTTGGTCTCCAACCATTATCCCATTTTTCTTTATTATTATAATAATACTTTTCAAAACATTCTATGCATGCTTTATTATCTCTATAAGATTCTACGTCTTCAATTGTATATATTAAACTATTACATATTTCGCAATAATAGCTTATAGTTTCGTAATTTATTGGTTTTTTAAAAATAAAACCTTTTTTTTCTAAAATAACGTGATCTTTACCTACTTTTTTCCATTCATTAGTATCTGACATATAAATCTTTTCCTCTTGATTCTATTTTTAGAATATCATCAACAACATCTTTAATCGCATCAACGTGAGATATTATAATAATAGACTTAAAATAATTTTTTAAGCTTTGGAGTAATCTACTACAAGCTTCTATATTTGTTTCATCTAAGGCGCCAAAACCTTCATCTATGATAAAAAAATCTGGTTTTGACAAATTAGTAATATTAATTAAAGCTACTCTTATAGCAATAGAAGTCATCATTTTTTCCATTCCACTACCGCATTCAATAACTCTTTTTGAATCTTCATACATAATATAAACTTCTAGATTGTTATTTTCATTTTCAATTTGTATTGAAAAAGAAGTGATACCTTTTAAAATATTATTAATTTCATGATTAATTTTAGGAAGTAAACTTGAAGTTAATATACTTGGTATACCTTTTTTTGAAACAAGTTTAGAAAAATTTTCATATGCCCTAAATTCTTCTATAATACTTTGATATTCTTTTGATTCTTTTTCTAAGGTTTTAATATTATTTTCCAAATAAAGTATTTCAGACAGTATTTTACGTTTACTAACTTCTTTTATTTTTATTTCTTCTTCAATAGATACAATTTCTTTTTTTAACAACTTTTCTTTTTCTATTTGAGAAGCATCTTCTAATTTTAGAATGTCCTTTAAAATATTTTCTAAATAGATTAAATTTTCTTTTTCAGTTACAATTTCTTTTTCAGATATTACAATCTTATCACTAATCGATTTTAAATCTATTTTTGTTTTATATTCGTTGTTAATTATCTTATTATATTTTTCTATTTTTATTTCTATTTCTTTTAAATCAATATCAGAAACAGCATTTTTTATTTCATATAAATCAGACTTAAGTTCATTAATAATATTTTTATAATTTTTTCTTTCGCTTTTTTCTTTATACGCATCTTTAATAAACTTGCAATTTGGGAAAGAATCATTACATGGAACATCATTTAAAATATTTATTTTATCATCAGAAGATTTTTTATCTTTTAAAGAATTTTCAATGCTATTTTCAATTAATATCTTTTTTTCTGCTAAGACTTTAAGTCTTTCTTTTTCTGACTTTATTTCATCTAAAGAAAAACTTTCTTTAAAGATTTCAAATTTTTTGATTTTTTCTAAAATATCTTCTTTTTCTTTATATAAGCTTAAAAGATTTTTTTCTCTTTTTTCAATTAAATTTAATTTCTTGTTTACTTTTGTTTTTATTTCATGCAAAGTATAGCCTGAAGGGTGTCTTTTAAGACTATCGTTTATCTTGCTTAAAGACAATTTAAAATTTAAAAGTTTTTCATTACAATTGTTTATTTTTTCTTCACATTTTTGTAAATCAAGTTTATAAGATTCTATTTTTTCTAAATTTTCTTTTACTAAATTACTCCAATCTTTATTTTCTAAATTTTTAATTTTTAATTTAAGATATGAGTATTCTTCTCTAGAATTCTTGTATAAGTCTTCATAGATATTTAAACCTAAAAAATTAGATAAAATATTTTTTCTGACAGAGCTTTTTTCTGAAATAAATTTGTTTATTTCACCTTGTGAAGAAAACGATGTATATAAAAAGTTTTCTCTAGTTCCGATCAAATTCCTTAATATTTTTTCAGTTTCTCTTCTTTGCTCTTCGGATTGATCGATTTCGACACTATCTTTCATTGTTGTTAAAGATAAATCTGTGCTTGACCATACTTCTCCTTTTTTCGTACTATTCTTTTTTGTTTTTCTTTCAATAAAGTAATCTTTTCCATCAATATTTAATGTTGCTCGAGCAAAACATCTTGCTTTCCTGTTATTAATAATATGAATATTTTTCATATTACCTCTATCAGTTGAATTAAATAAACAATACATTAAAGTACCTGGAATAGAAGATTTTCCGCTCCTGTTTTTACCAAATATTCCAACAACACCTTTTAATTTATCAAAATTAATTTTATTATTTTTACCATAAGAAAAAGTATTGTTAAACTCTAACTCTTTTAAAGACCATTTATTACTATTATAATCTAGCTCTTTTGGAAGCTTTTCTAAATTATTATTAAATAATAAATTAACTTTTTGAATTTCTTTTTCTGAAAGGTTTTCATAATTTTCTTTTAAAAAAGAAGTTCTATTAGCTTCACTTTTTATGTCTAAAATCTTGTTAATTATTACTTTATTTTCTCTTAATATTTCTTTTTCATTAGAAATTTTAAAAACTATTTCTGTCGGTGATATTGTTTCTTTAATCTTTTCGTATAAAGTTTCTATTTCTATTTGAGAAACTTTTGAATTAATATTAACCCTTAAACGAGACTTTTTTTCTACGTT
>MDTA01075809.1_pt1 | contig 12997 bp, 11 predicted proteins | sample 811151 | NCBI WGS metagenome assembly MDTA01 (sample SAMN05326648, study PRJNA326480) | marine metagenome | isolation source: seawater | place: Indian Ocean: South | collected 2010 | reverse complement strand
TCTATTAAAAGCTTTTAATCTCCATTCTAACATCCATTTTGGTTCATTTTTAATATTAGAGATAAATTTAATTGTTTCTTCGCTAAGACCCTTGGGAGATCTTATGTTTTCCACATCTGTAGTAAAACCATATTTATAATCTTTATTATTTTTTAAATCTTCTGTTTTCATTTATTTAATATTTGATTCTTTTTTACTAAATCTTGAAGTTTTACTTTTTCAAAAAAATTATTTATATGTTGGTCAAGTTGATCCCATAAGTTATGGGTAATACATTTAGCAGATTTATTATTACAACCTTTTTTAGACTCTTTTTTACAATTAAGAGTTTTGACTTTTTCATCAACTGCAGCGATTATCCTAGAAATTTTTATCTCCTCAGGTGGAAGATCTAGTATGTATCCACCTTTCGCTCCTCTTACGCTTTTTACCAAATTGTTTTTTTTAAGCTTAATAAATATTTGCTCTAAGTAGGCTAATGAAATATTTTGCCTTAAAGAAATATCTGTCAAATTTGTAGGGCCATTATCCTTAAATAAAGCTAAATCCGCCATAGCCATTACTGCATATCTGCCTCTTGTAGTAAGTTTCATAAATTAACGTTGTAATACAATATTTTTAGTTTAATTCCTACTATATTAGTCTGAATTAAAAAAAAATATTTGCCGCAGAAAAACATGTTATAAAACTTTACTTTTTTTTAAAAATAATAATCATTATCAAACATGAAACCTAAAAGTTTAGAAATTTTTATTCCGGGGCCTGCAGGAAGATTGGAAGCAAAATATTATAAGAATCCAAAGTTTGGGTCTCCAGTTGCGATTGTTTTACATCCTCATCCTCAATATGGCGGAACTATGAATAATAGAATAGTTCAACTAATGTATAATATTTTTTTAGAGAATGGTTTTTCAGTAATAAAAGTAAACTTTAGAGGTGTGGGAAAAAGTGATGGAGTTTTTGATAATGGACAAGGTGAATTATCAGACGCAGCAGCTGCTTTAGATTGGATTGAGCGTCAAAACTTAGATTACAGTCAATGTTGGGTTTCTGGTTTTTCGTTTGGCTCGCTTATTTGTATGCAATTAATCATGAGAAGACCTGAAGTAAATAATTTTATTGCTGTTTCACCTCAACCAAATGTTTATGATTTTTCTTTTTTAGCACCATGTCCTACATCAGGCCAAGTTATTTATAGTGAAAACGATGAATTAGTAACAAAAGAGAGTATTACTGAATTGGACAATAGAATTAAAAATCAAAAAGGAGTTGAAGTTATTTTTTCAAAAATTAAAAATTCAAATCATTTTTTTAAAAACAAAGAAAAAGAACTTTCGGTAGAGATCGAAAAATACTTGAAAGAAAAAACTGCTTTAATTTAATTCTCAATTAATTCTCCGCCAATGCATGGAGATTTACAACCTGTGGTGCTTGGAAAAGAAATCGGTAGCCTATAAAAAGATCTTACAGCTAAAAAAGCAAATGCTTGAGACTCTACAAAATCTCCATTAATTTTATAGTCATCAATTAATTTTAAGTTCAAATTTCGAGATAAATTTTCTGTTATTTTTTTAATTAAAATTTTATTTTTTCTTCCTCCACCGCATAATAATATAGTTAAATTATCATTAATAATATTTTTGAGATTAAAAGATAATTCTTCAGCAATAATGCTTGCGGTAAAGTCAGTGAGAGTTGTTACTCCATCCTCAAAGTTCAAACCTCTCATAAAAGATACATCAAAATCATTGGTGTCGAAAGAAAGCTTTTTCTTGTTTTTTCTATTTGCATATAATTCTTGAGCTTGTTCAAAAAAAATTTCATTTCTTTTACCACGAGAAGCGATTGTGCCGTCATAATCAAATTTTTTGTTTGAGTTTTTTCGCACCCATGCATCTATTAGACAATTTCCAGGTCCTATGTCTTTACTTAATAATTTGGAAAGATTTTCTATGTTTTTGATAATTGTAATATTTGAAATTCCTCCAATATTTAAAAAACAAACTGGTAACTTAATTTTTTCTTGTAAACTTATTAGATGATGAAATAAAGGTGTTAATGGTGCTCCTTGACCACCATTTAAAATATCATTTTTTCTAAAATTAAAGATAATTTTTTTCTTTGTTAATTGATTTAAAAGTTTTCCGTTACCTAATTGTTTTGAAATTTTTTTATTCGGGTCATGAAGAATCGTTTGTCCGTGAAATCCTACAATTGTTTCATCGCTTATATTCAACTGTTTTATTATCTTTGCGTGAAAGGTTGTTATTTTTCTTTCTAAAGTATCAATCTCATTTTTATGTTCATTTAAGTGGTCGATGTTATGAATTTTTTCTTTTAAATTGTGAATATCTTTATGTATTTTTGTGTCATATTCAAAGAATTTGTCGTTCATAGATTCATATTGATTTATTCCATTAGTTCTTATGATTGATGCATCCACTCCGTCCCCAGAAGTACCACTCATTAATCCTAAAGAGATCAAATTTTTTTGCATATTTTTATTTATTTATAACAAATTTTGTATAATAGTTACTTTGATAAAAACACTATGAAAAATAATTTTTTACTAGAGATGCAAGAAAGAGGCTATCTTAATCAATGCACAAATTTAGACAAATTAAGTGAGATTTGTAATAAAAGTTCAATTTCTGGTTATATAGGCTTTGATTGCACCGCAAGTAGTTTACACGTTGGTAGTTTACTGCAAATAATGATTTTAAAACTAATGCAAAAACATGGACATCGACCAATTGTACTTTTAGGTGGTGGAACTACCTTAATTGGTGACCCATCAGGCAAAGACTCCACAAGAAAAATATTAGAGCAGAGTATTATTAAGAAAAATATTAAAAGTATAAAAAAAGTTTTTAATAAAATCTTAGATACTTCAAATAAAAAAACAGCTCCTATATTTGTTGACAATGCCAAATGGTTAACAAAATTAAATTATATTCAATTCTTAAGGGAAATAGGCAGTCAATTTACAATTAATAAAATGCTAACGTTTGATAGTGTAAAAATTAGATTAGATAGAGAGCAATCTTTAAGTTACATGGAATTCAATTATATGATTTTGCAAGCATATGACTTTTATCAGTTATATAAAAATAATAAATGTCTATTACAGATAGGAGGTTCTGATCAATGGGGAAATATTGTTAACGGAACGGATTTAATTAGAAGAATGACACAAAAAGAGGCATTTGGACTAACTTCACCTTTAATAACTTTAGCCTCAGGTTCAAAAATGGGTAAAACTGAAAAAGGAGCAATTTGGTTAAATGAGGATCAACTATCTCCTTATGATTATTGGCAATTTTGGAGAAATACAGATGATAGAGACGTTAAAAAATTTTTAAACTTCTTTACAGAAATTGAACCAAAAGAAATTGAAAATATTTGTCAAAAAGAAAAAAATATTAATCTTCTTAAAATACTTCTCGCAAATGAAGTTACTAAAATTCTTCATGGCAAAGATGCCGCAAGAAAAGCAGAGCAGACTGCAAAAGATACGTTTGAAAGTGGAGGTATAGGTTCTGATTTACCAGAAATTAAAATTGATGCAAAAAAAATTAAGAGAGGAGTCAGTATTTTAGATTTAGTAGCAGAAAATAAAATTTTATCCTCTAAAAGTGAGGCTAGACGGGTAATAGCTAATAGAGGGTTAAAAATAAATGATAATATAGTTGATGATGAAAAAAAAATAATTTTTTCAAATGATTTCAAGGAAAATAAATTTAAACTTTCATATGGAAAAAAAAAACATTACTTGGTAAAAATTATTTAGTTTCTTTATTTTTATCAATAATTTTTTGAATAAATCTTGGAGTCAAAGTTCTTATAGGGTTAATAGTTGTTTTTATTTTTCCTTTGGTGCCTTTCATCTTAAAACTTATTCCAAATAAACCTTCTCCGACTTCTTTAGGCACTACGATACTTCCAATTACAGGTATTTTTGAAATCATTTTATTTAATGTTTTAGCAGGGACTAATGTCCCTCTTAAACTGGTTAATCCATTTTTATCCTGATAACCTTCCATTAAAACAGACATACTTGGACCAAGAGCAAGTATTTCGTTAAGCTTTAGAAGATTTTCATTTTTCTCCATATCGATTTCTAATACATCAAAAGATATTCCTTCGCCTTCTGCTAAATCTACTAAGCCCTTAAGGTCTGCCAAAGCCAATAGCTTGATTACCCCTGGGGCATTTATAACTTTGAAATTTTCAATTTTTAGTTTTGAATTAGCTTTTGAACCATCAATCACAGATGTAAAAAATAATTTTCCGCCTGAAAGACCGCTAAAAAAATTGTACTCAGTTAATAGTGGTCTTGTTAGATCTGAATATATTTCTAAATATTTTTTTTCTGAGTTTTTATCTTTCTTCATAGATATATCTAGAAAATTGTCTCCACCAAAATCTCCTTTTGATGAAACCTTCATAAACTGTCCTTTCTTAATTTCACCGATTAATATGAAATTTTCAAGTTTTTCAGACAGAGGTGCTTTAATATTTTTAAGATCGATTTGAATTTCATTATTTATGTTTTTAAAATTATTATTTCCATTATTTTTAGTATTGAAAAATTTCGCTAAATTGGAGGCATCAAATTTATTTCCTTTAATAATAATTTTTTTTTCATTTTGAACCACAAAGTCATTTTCTAATGTTGAAACTTTGATTTTTTTAAATGATAAAAGTTCATTTTTTTTCAATAAAAGATCATTTATAATAATTGAATTCTTATCATCATTTAAATTTAAATTTTTAATTGTAAATGTGTCGTTTTTTTTTATCAATTCTAAAGATAAATTAGCTTTTGAATTTTTAGGTTTAACATAATTTATTATGTTAAATTCAAGGCTATTTGTAAAATCTAAATTTAAAATTAAATTCATCAAACCATTGTCTATTTTATTTTCAAAATTTATTTTTAAAAAATTCAAATTATCAAAAGAATATTTTCCCTTTCCAAAAAAGTTAATTTTTTTTGGTTTAAAATTTGTTGTAATTTGTAAATCTGAAAAAAATACTTGTTTAATTTCTTCAACTAAAAAACTATTTTTAATTGGATTTTGAATCTCAATCTTACCCTCATTTATTAATCCTGAAATCTTATAATCAAAATTATTCACTTTATAAGTACTGTCCAATTCTATAGAAAAATTATTATCTAAATCTGCTTTTAAACTTTTTATATAATTTGTATATTTATTCTTATCTAAAAAATTAGAATACTTATTTAAAAGTAATTCATCAAAGTTAAGCTTTGAATTAAAGTTTGACGAGAGCTTTATCCCTTCGTCAAAATTTAATTTTATATCCCCTTCAGATATCTTTATATCTTCTAATTCTCCAAAAATATTTTTGATTAAAATATCACTTTTATCTCCAAAAAAACTAAAATTCGCTTTTGAAAAATTTAAACCATTAATCAATTCAACTTTAAAATCTTTAACATTTCCTCTTGCTATAAAATCTTTTAAAACACCTTGATCTGTTAAAAATATTTCAATTTCAGAGATTAATTTTCCCTTTTTTATCTTATTATTTAATAAACTTTTAAAATTTGAAGGTTTAATCATTTTGGATAATTCATTCAACTGAGCTATATCTAATTCCTCCAAAATTAAATTTATCTTTTTTATTTTTGGATCTGACTTTAGTAAAGAATAAAAATCTATGTATACTTTAATATTTTGAACTGGTATTAAAATATTTTTATATGAAATTTTTGGACTCCTGGTTTCTAAAAATAAATTTAGCTGTTTTAAATTAATCTTAAATTTTATTGCATCTAATTCTAATTTAATATTTTTTGTCTCCGATGCTTTATCAGTTATAAATTTGTTAAATTTATTTGTCTCAATACCTGTTGTTGATAATAAAGCAATAAAAGTAATTAATAAAATAATAATTAATAATAAAGATCTACTGATTAATTTTTTCATGTTTTATTTTTGATGCCCTCTTCAATGAATTTATCGATGTTACCGTCTAAAACACTTTGAGGATTAGTGCTCTCTATTTTATTTCTTAAATCTTTTACTAACTGGTATGGTTGTAAAACATATGATCTAATTTGATGACCCCATCCTATATCAGTTTTAGAATTTAATTCTTTTTGATTTGCTTCCTCCTTTTTTTGGATTTCATGTTCGTAAAGTCTTGCTTTTAACATTTTATAACAAGTTTCTTTATTTTTATGTTGTGATCTTTCATTTTGACACTGAACAACAATTTTTGTGGGAAGATGAGTTATCCTAACTGCGCTGTCTGTAGTATTCACATGTTGTCCACCAGCTCCACTTGAGCGATAAGTGTCTACTCTAAGGTCTTTTTCATCAATTTTAATATTTATATCATCCTCTACTGCTGGATAAATCCAAATACTTGCAAAACTGGTGTGTCTTCTAGCACCACTGTCAAATGGAGATATTCTTACCAATCTATGTACACCGGACTCAGATTTCATCAAACCATATAAATAATCGCCTGAAACTTTTATTGTAGAAGATTTTATTCCAGCTTCTTCTCCTTTATGCTCACTGATGATTTCGTATTTAAATTTTTTTTTGTCAAACCACTTTAAATACATTCTACGAAGCATATCTGCCCAATCCTGACTCTCTGTTCCACCAGCACCAGCGTGAATTTCTAGATATATATTGTAGTCATCGTTTTCATCCGACAAAAAACAATTGATTTCTCTCTTTTTAATCTCGTTTAAAATTTGCTCAATTTTTTTGTTGCAATCTAAAATTGTTTCATCATCTTTTTCTTGGTTAGCTAGGGAATATAAGTCTTTTAAGTTGCTTAAATCTTTTTTTAATTTTTTATAGGAATTAAGAATATCTTCCAAATTTTTTTTTTGTTTTACAGTTTTTTTTGCTAAATTTTTATCTTTCCAAAAATTTTCTTTTAAAGATACTTTCTCTAATTCTTTTATTTTAAATTCGACACGTTCGTTATCAAAGATACCCCCTAATATTATTTAGAGATTTCTCCGCTGAGGCTAAGATTGTTTCAAAATTTTCCATTAATAAAATTGCCTAAATTTCACTATTTTATCACTACCATTGGTCGAGATTAAGTTATTATTATCTAAGTTGTTAATATCTTTTAATTTTAAAGCTTCTATAATTACATTTTTTTCTCCTGCAGCTGACTTTGCTCCTGTATCGTAATTTATTGATGTTAAGTATATGTTTTCTGGTACTTGAAACTCTTTAAAGTCATCTTTAAAAAGAACTTTCTCAACAAAATCTTTAAAAATTGGTAAAGCTACTTTTGAACCAGTTTCATATTTGCCAAGTGTTTTTGGGTTGTCAAATCCAACATAAACTCCAATAACTAAATTTGAGGAAAATCCAATGAACCATGCATCATAATTATCATTAGTAGTTCCTGTCTTTCCTGCTAGCGGAACTTTTAAAGATTTTAATTTTTTTGCTGTACCTCTCTCAACAGCTCCTTGTAAAATAGAAGTCATTTGATAAGCAGTTTCCTCACTTATAACTTTTTTGTTATTACTCTCAATACTAGGTAGCTCAACACCTTCATTAATAAATTTATCACAACCAATACATTTTCGACTTTTTTCAAAAAAAATTGTTTTACCTCTTCTATCTTGAATTCTTGTAATTAATTTAGGATCAATTTTCATACCTCCATTAACAAATGGAGCATATGCAGATGTAAGGTTTAATAAAGTAGTTTCTGCAGCTCCTAATGAAACAGATAGAAGTTCAGGTATCTCGTCATAAATATTAAGTTTTTTCGATAAGTCTAAAATTTCATCTAGTCCTAAAATTTTTGCTATTCTAACTGTCATCAAATTTCTTGAATATTCTATACCTTTTCTAAATGTTGAAGGTCCATAAAATTTTTTACCATAATTTTCAGGTTTCCAATTTTTAAGGCCAACACCCTGGCTCTCTACAAACGGCGCATCAAGAATTATTGAATTAGGTGCAAACCCTTTTTCAAGTGCTGCAGCATATACAATAGGTTTAAAAGCTGAACCTGGTTGCCTATTAGCTTGGGTAACTCTATTAAATTCACTTGTTTTAAAATTGAAACCTCCTGCTAAAGCAAGAACATTCCCATTGTAGGGATCTAAAACAACTATACCTCCATTAACCTTCGGATATTGTTTTAATTGCCAAAAATCATTTTTCTTCTTCACAAAAATTATATCACCAACTTTATGTACATCTAATATTGTTTTGGTTTTTGGAATGCTCCATTTTAAGTTTTTAAAAATTATTTCTCCTCTTTTTTCCTTTTTGTTTTTTTTTTTTAATTTAAATTTTACTATTTCGTTATTTAATGAAGTAATTTCAGCTAAATGCCAGTTTAAAGTAGGATCTAATCTATATTGAGAAATGATATTTTGCCAATTTTTATTTTTAATCTTATTTGTTACTGGCCCTCTCCAACCTCTTCTTCGATCATAATCTTCAACTCCCTTTCTAAGAGATTTCAAAGCTTGGATTTGGTAATTTACTTTTAATGGAGTGCTTATACTTAATCCTTGTGAATAAAGTTTTTCAAAACTGTAAATATCTTTTACAGTCCTTCTCACTTCCTCTGTATATGAGTTTGCTTCATTTACAATTTCAATTTTTCTGCTCTTAAGTTTTAAATTTAAATCTTTAAATTTTTTTAACTCCTCTTTTGATATAAAGTTATTTTCTTCTATGTTATCAAGAACTAAATTTCTTCTAAATTTAGCAACATCGGGGTATTTATAAGGATTGTACTTACTTGGAGCTTTTGGTAAAGCTGCTAATAACGCAGCCTCTGAATATGTTAACTCTTTAACAGATTTGTTAAAATATTCTAAACTAGCTGCTGCAATACCATATGTTCCTTGTCCTAGGTAAATTTGGTTTAAGTAAAGCTCTAAAATTCTCTCTTTAGAATAGGCTCTTTCTATACGAAAAGCTAATATAGCTTCTTTGATTTTTCTTTTCATTGAGACCTCATTCGTGAGTAAAAAATTTTTTGCTACTTGTTGTGTTATAGTTGATGCCCCTTCTAATCTTTTGTTTTGTGAGATATTTTTTATATTTTTAATTGTTGCTCTTAATATGCCCTTTGCATCTATTCCAGGATGAGTAAAAAAATTCTTATCCTCGGCTGATAAAAAAGCATTTATAACTTTATCAGGTATGGACTCGAAAGGTATAAATAGTCTTTTTTCTATAGCATACTCAGCAATTAATTTTCTATCTTCGGAGTATACTCTGCTTGAAATCGGAGGTTGATAATTAGATAATTTTTTATAGTCTGGTAAACCAACTGAAAAATACCATAATGTTGAAAATACAAAAAATATTAAGACTGCCAAAAAAATAATCACAAATTTAACTGAAAAATTAAGAAGTTTTAACATGATTTAATTTATAGTAATAATTCTGACTTTCTTTAGGCAACAGATAATTTAATCGTGTATTTATACACAAAATTGTATAAAATAAGCATATGACAAATTTAAAAATATCAAATTTCAAACACTTAAAAGGAATTCTCTTAAAATGGAAAAAAACTTATACATTGATGGATCGCATCCTAATGAAACTCGAATTGTTCTTAAATCAAATCATTCAATTGAAGAATATGAATTTGAAGACAAAAACAATTTAAACTTCAAAAATAATATATATCTTGCAACAATAAGCAGGGTTGAACCGTCTTTGCAGGCAGCATTTGTGAATTTTGGTCGAGAAAGACACGGTTTTTTGGCATTTAATGATATTCAATCTGATTATTACCAGTTACCTTCAGAGGATAAAGAAAAAATCAGGATAGCTGAGGAAAAAATTAGAGAAGAGTTAAAAGACAAAAACATAGAACCTAATCAAGATAATTTACAAGCAGATAGCCAAACGGAAAATAAGAATGATGAAAGTGAAAACCAAATCGAAAAAGAGAATAACAAACAAGCATATAGAGAAAGAGTAAAGTCATCATTTGGTATTAAAAGGTATAAGATACAAGAAGTTATCAAACCTGGACAAGTAATTTTAATACAAGTCATAAAAGAAGAGAGAGGTCAAAAAGGAGCAGCACTAACTACATTTATTTCTTTAGCAGGTAAATATTTGGTATTGATGCCAAATACACCTAAAGGCGGAGGTATATCTAGAAAAATTTTTAATTCATCTGACCGACAAAAAATTAGAGTTATTTTAAATGAAATAGATATTCCTAAAAGCATGGGTGTAATTGTGAGAACAGCTGGAGCAAATAAAACAAAAAACGAAATAGAAAAAGATTTTCTAAACACTTTAAAAACCTGGGAAGAAATTAAGGACAATGCCTTAAATTCAAATGCCCCATCTTTAGTATACGAAGAGGGAGATATAATTAAAAGAACTCTTAGAGATACTTACGATAATGAAACAACAAATGTTTATGTTGAAGGAAACGAAGCGTATCAAAAAGCTAAAAAATTTATGAAAGAATTGATGCCAAAAAATGTAAAAAATATAAAAAAATATAGGGGAAAAATCCCTTTGTTTTATAACGCCAATATAGAAAAAGAATTAAATAATATTTACGAACCCACAGTAAAGCTTAAATCTGGAGGCTATTTGGTAATTAATCCGACTGAGGCTTTAGTAGCTGTTGATATTAATTCTGGGCAATCAACAAAACAAATCAATATTGAAAAAACCGCTTTAAACACAAACCTGGAAGCAGCAGAAGAAATTGCACATCAAATTAAATTAAGAGATCTATCTGGACTTATAGTAATTGACTTTATTGATATGATGAACTTTTACAATAGAAGAATAGTTGAAAAAAAAATGAGAGAAAGTATACGAAAAGATAGAGCCAGAATTCAAATAGGCAGAATAAGTAATTTTGGTCTTCTTGAAATGACAAGGCAAAGATTACGAGAAGGTTCCATTAAATGGGAAACACAATTATCACTTTCATCATTTTCACAAAAAATCTTAAAAAAAATTCAACATTTAGCTTTTACTGAAAAAGTAAAAATTATTAATGCTTATGTTCCTGAGAAAGTAAAATTATTTATAGAACAAAATTTATTAGATGAATTAAAATTTTTCCAAAAAAAATATGCTTTTGAAATTAGAATTCTCTCAGATGAAAAATTTGTCATTCCAGAATATAAGATTGATCTTTTAAATAAATCAAAAAAACTAATTAATACTTATGAAAATGTTAGCGCGATAGTCCAATCTAGAAAAGTAAAAAGTGGTTCGAAAATTCTAAAAAAAGAAAAAAATAAAACTAAAGAAAAAGAGTCTATTAAAACAAAAGGTAAAATTAAAAAAACTAAATCTAAGAAAAAAATAAGAACTCTTTGGATAAGAAGGAAGAAAAAATTAAATTAATCCTTTAATTGGCGAGCTAGGAGAAGCAAAATAATTCTTTTCCATCCTACCTGCTAAAAATGAGTTTCTTCCAGAAATAACTGCATCTTTAAAAGCTTTTGCCATTAAAATTGGTTTTTTTGCATTTGCAATTGCGCTATTAATCAAAACACCATCACAACCTAATTCCATAGCTATGGTTGCGTCTGATGCTGTTCCAATACCGGCATCAACTATAACCGGAACTTTAGACTGTTTAATAATAAGAGAAATATTAATTTTGTTTTGCAATCCCAAACCTGATCCTATTGGTGAGGCTAAGGGCATGATAGCTGACGCACCATTATCTTCCAATTGTTTTGCAAATAAAGGATCATCTGTACAATAAACCATTACTTTGAAACCTTCTTTAACCAAAATCTTAGTTGACTTAACAGTTTCTATCATATTTGGATAAAGAGTTTTTTTATCGCCCAAAACTTCTAATTTAACTAATTTCCATCCTCCCATTTCTCTAGCTAATCTTAAAGTTCTTAGCGCCTCTTCAGAAGTAAAACAACCAGCAGTATTCGGTAAAAAAATTATTTTTTTAGGATTAAGGTAATCTGTTAGGATAGGCTTTTTTTTATCTAATATATTAACTCTTCTTATTGCAACTGTCACCATATCTGCTCCTGAAGCTTGCACTGATTTTGCTGTTTCTAAAAAACTTTTGTATTTACCTGTGCCGACAATAAGTCTAGACTTCAATGATTTACCAGCAACTTTTAGTATATCTTTTTTCAAACTAGCCTCCGCCGATAAAATGGACTATTTCTATTTTATCGTTATTTTTTAAATTTTTTTTCTTATAATTAATTTTTGATATAATTGCTCCGTTGTATTCTATTGCTATTTTTTTATTGGTAAGTTTGTATTTTTTTAAAAGATCAAATAGAGATAAATTTGATTTTATAACAACCTTTTTTCCATTTAATTGTATTTTTGCCATAATTAAGTTATTCAATGTTTAGAAATTTATGTATAAAATTATAATTCTTAATGGGCCAAATCTCAACCTTTTAGGTGAAAGAGAAAAGAATCATTATGGAAGTTTTACTTTAAAAGAAATCGAAAAAAATTGTAACGATTATTCAAGAAAAAATGATATTAAGCTTTCTTTTTTTCAATCAAACATTGAGGGCGAGCTAGTAGATAAGATTCAAGACTCCAGAAAAAATTTTGACGGATTAATAATTAACGCTGGAGGTTATACTCACACCTCTGTAGCTATTCACGATGCCTTAAAAATATTAGAAATCCCAATAATTGAATTGCATATTAGTAATATTTATAATAGAGAAGAATTTAGGCATAAATCTCTTATTAGTAAAGTTGCTGACGGAGTTATTTGTGGTTTTGGGGAAAATGGTTACATAATGTCTTTAGATGCAATAAAAAAATTTTTAAAAAATGAAAATTGATAAAAAATTAATCAAAGAGCTTGTAGAAAATCTAAAAGAGTTCGACTTAACAGAATTAGAATATCAAGAAGGTCAAACAAAAATAAAAGTTTCAAAAGCCTCTAGAGGAATTGAGCAGATAAAAACAAGTGCTGTAACTCCGCAAAATAAAGCTGTTTTAAAATCTTCTGATGATAG
>MDTA01068403.1_pt1 | contig 12997 bp, 16 predicted proteins | sample 811151 | NCBI WGS metagenome assembly MDTA01 (sample SAMN05326648, study PRJNA326480) | marine metagenome | isolation source: seawater | place: Indian Ocean: South | collected 2010 | reverse complement strand
TTATGTTCGATATTTAAGTATTAATTTATCATATTTTTATCGAAAATTTGAATCGGGGGGGTTAAGAATGAAAAAAACCAACTTATTACTTTTAATATCATTTTTTTTGGTCGGATGTTCAGGGTCAGGCACAACTAATTATGATGGTCTGTGGTTAATTGATAAGGAAATATCATTGGCAGAATGCAGGAAATCCTTAGAGTCATCAGGTGACGAAAATGATGATTTAGGTGCAGGATTTATGGAGGGATTTACTGAGCTCATTTGTCAAACAATAACGGGCGCTATTCCTGTTTTAGAAATAGAAAATAATCAATTTAGTGTTTCTGTAGCTGAGGGCACCCAATCTTGTAGTATAAATACGGAAAGCAGTGCTGTTTCATGTACTGCCGAATCAGATGGTATTACAGAAGCTATGGGACAAATTACCATAAAAGATGGGATGTTAAATTTCCTTATGAGTGACTCTGATGAAAGCGGTGAAACAACTGAAATGCTGCTTGTATATGCTAAAAAATAAATAATATATTTTTTTACCAATAAGGATTAAAAGGTGTATTTAGTAGTAAAAACCAATTATTAAGCTAAATTCACTCAAAAAATTGTAAGATCCAATGTTTAATTACGCCTTTCCTTTTAAAACAGTATTGAGGTTTTTTAGTATTTTAAAGAAAAAGATAAATCTTAAAATTTAATGAAATAATTTTTGAAAATGATAAGGTACTCATCTAAAAAACATTTATAAATAAAATCCAAATTAAGAGAAATTCAATGAAAATACTCTGCATATTATATGATGACCCAAAGAATGGCATGCCTACTAGCTATCCATTAAAAAAACTTCCTATTTTAGAAAAATATCCCGATGGAATGGCTCTGCCGAGTCCAAAAGGGCGCGATTTCACACCAGGTGAGCTGCTCGGTTGTGTTTCTGGTGAATTAGGATTGCGTAAGTTTCTAGAAGAAAGGGGTCACACTTTAGTTGTTACATCTGACAAAGATGCAGAAGGATGCATTGCTGATAAAGAATTGGTTGACGCAGATGTCGTAATTTCCCAACCATTCTGGCCTTACTATTTGACAAGGAAAAGAATAGAAAGTGCTCCAAATTTAAAAATGGCCATTACAGCTGGCATTGGATCAGATCATGTAGATTTACAGGCCGCAATGGATAATAAAGTTGATGTTGTAGAAGTTACCTATTGCAACTCAAGATCAGTCGCAGAGCACATTGTTATGATGATTTTATCTTTAGTCAGAGATTATCATAATCAATATCGAATAGTGAATGAAGGTGGCTGGCATATAGCCGATGCTGTTAAGAGATCCTATGATGTAGAAGGAATGCACATTGGAACTATTGCAGCGGGCCGCATTGGATATGATATGTTAAGAAAAATGTACCCTTTCGACGTAAATCTTCACTATTTCGATAAGCACAGATTGAGTTCAGAGCAAGAAGAAGAGTTGAATTTGACTTATCATGAATCAGTAGAATCTCTAGTAAAAGTTTGTGATGTGATTAATATCAGTTGTCCTCTTCATCCTGAAACAGAACATTTATTCAATGATGATTTAATAAGTAAATGTAAACCTGGGGCATACATAATAAATACAGCTAGAGGAAAAATTTGTGACAAAGATGCTATTGCAAGAGCAGTCGAATCCGGCCAGATAAGTGGCTATGCAGGCGATGTTTGGTTTCCTCAGCCTCCTCCAAATGATCATTTGTGGAGAAATATGCAACATCATGGCATGACTCCTCACACATCTGGAACTTCGCTCTCAGCCCAAGCAAGATATGCTGATGGTGTTAGAGAGATCTTGGAATGTTTTTTAGATGGTGAAGAGATCAGAAATGAGTATTTAATTGTTAAAAATGGTGATTTAGCCGGTATGGGTGCTCATTCATATACTAAGGGAACCTCAACAGGTGGTTCAGAAGAGGCTGCTAAATTTAAAAAATAAAATAACATGATTTAAAATTAATTTTTTTATGAAAAAAAAATATTTAACGTTTTATCTTTTAATATTTACGTTTAAAGCATATGCATTACATGATGAATCAGTTTGTATTGCGGTGTACCCAACGCCGCCAGAATGTCTTCATATTATAGATAATAAAGACAAAAATGATGTTCTCATTGCTTCAGTTGTTGTTATTATTTTGGGGACATACTTTTATTTAAATAAAGATAAAAACAAAGAATCAAAACTTTTTGAAAAAAATGTTTCCATTTCGAACAAAAAAATCAAGTTGAGTCTCTTTACACAACGGGAAAACCTTTTAGAAAAGTATAGTTATAAAAAAACAAAGAATCTTTTTGATAAAGATTTTGATAATTCTTTAAATCATAATTTCCTAACAATTGATTTAAGTGCATTAATGTATGAACATTAGATAGTAAGATTTACAAAAAATAATTAAATTTTAAAAGAAAATTATGGCTCTCAAATATTCGACTATGCTGGAACTTCAATCAAATTTAATTGATTTTAATTTATTGAATACTATCTCAGGAAATTTTTTTTCGTCTGAAAGTCTTGATAAATCAAAACCTTCTTTAATAATGTTCATATGCAATCATTGTCCTTATGTAATTCATTACCATAAGCAGATTCAGAAATTAGAAATTGATTTTGGTAAAAAAATTAATTTGATTGCCATAAGCTCTAATGATATTGAAAATTATCCACAAGACCATCCAGATAAAATGAACTTGTTGTGGGATAAGTTAGGACTTAAATTTCCATATTTGTTTGATGAAACTCAAGATATTGCTAAGAAATATCAAGCTCAGTGCACACCAGAATTTTATTTATTTAATTTAAATAATAAATTAGTATATCGAGGGCGTTTTGATGAAACTTCACCAGGATCAAATAAATTGCCCGACGGAAAAGATTTGAGAAATGCAATTTTAAATCTTTTAGAGAAAAAAGATATTTCTCAAGATCAGTATCCATCAATGGGATGCAGTATAAAATGGAAAGAAAACTCTTAAGGTTTTTTTATAGTTAAAATTTTTTATTGAAGATTAAATATGCTATATAAATTTATTACTATTCTAATAAGTATTTTTTTCTTAACATCATGTGCGAGCAATGCTCAAACATCAAGCTCAGATGGTATTTTTTCAACAGAATACGTTCCTGCACGCAAAGAAAAGGCTTTAGCTGGAGCAGAAAAATATTGTCGCTCCAAGAATAAAGACTTCAAAATTGTCAGTACCGATTGTGCATGGAGATGTGTTTCAGTCTTTCAGTGTGTAGCAGATAATTAATATATCTATTTATCTTGAAACCATCTGTATGGCCGATCACCTGTTATTTTGAAATAAATAACCATATTAATAATGTGTGTTATTAATAGAGTAATTCCTATCGCTAGTGCCCACACGATATTCTGATAGTTTTTATGTGCATCTAATAGATAGAGTCCAGTGAATAAGATTGCAGTCCAAAGAGACATTATTAAAATTGCTTTTAAAGTATTCATTTTTTTTCCCATAGAGGTTTATTATTAACATTGAGTTTGATGACAAGATCAGACTTTGGTACGGCTTGACAAGCGAGCACATAACCTTGTTGAATTTCAGGCTCGTCTAATACATAACTAAAATCTATCTGAGCTTTAACTTCTCCCTGCAGAAGTTGGCACCTGCATGATCCACAGCTGCCAACTTTGCATCTGTGCGGCCATTTAAATCCAGATAATAGAGCCGAATTTAAAAGTGACACACCTTTCTCTGCTAAAAATTCTGTATCACTATTAACAAGCTCTACTTTGAAATTTTTTTGTGAATTTTTAAAAAATTTAAACATTTTCTATGTTTTTTTATTAAATCTTTTATGAAAATTTAGCAGCTATTTTTAATTCTTCATCTGATGCAAATTTCCTATCCCAATTATCTATATGTTTTTTTACATATTTTCTAAATACTGCAGGAATTAGCGTGATCAAGAATAACGAAAAATAACCTATCCCATAATTAGGCCCTTCTACATCATCAAGTTCCCAAAAATAGGTTTCACCTCTGACATGATGATCGCACTGTCTGCCAATTTCTATAAAGAACCAGCTTGTGAACACAGAATCATTATCCCAAGAATGGCGATGTTCTACAGGCTTGTCACTTACTCGAATCAGTCCATAATGGCCCATAAAATTAAGTGCTTCTAATAGAAAATTTGCAATTACCCAAACTGCAAAGAGAGCAATTACTCCAACTAAACCGCCAGCCCAAACAAATAAAACAATTGAAGGCAAACTATAGAAATATCCAAGTAACCAACGATTATCTATGCTTAAAGAAGATTTACCTTTTTTGGCTAATCGGCCTCTTTCTAAATTATATGAGTATCTAGATTGTCCCATATGGGATAACCAAGCATGCGCATAAATATTTCGGCCTCTTGGTGCAGTTGCAGGATCATCCTCATGCCCTAAGTCTAAATGATGATTGTAAACATGAGCATAAGTGAAATGAGATGCACCACTAAGAGCCATAATCAATCTAGAAATAAAGAAGCCTTCTTTTTGATTATGTGAAAGCTCATGACCATAAATAATACCCAAACCTGCCCACAAGCCACTGGACAAAGTAGCACCAATCAAATTAATCCCACTTATTCCAGATTGGTAAGTAATGTTATAAAATAAACTAAGTTGAATCGGTGTAGATGCAGTAAATTCAAATATACGGTAGGCTAAGACAACTTGAAGTGTTATAAATACTGGTAACATAAAATACATTACCCCGTATTGAAAAACCTTGTTGCCATAGGATTGGCCTAAATTATCAAAGTCTGCAGGTAAGTGAATATTTCTAGTTAGTGTATCTATAACTACATTCAAACCAAAAAGTGCTACACCAACCCATGTATAAGTACCACCAACGAGAATGCTTGCTATAACAATGATAGACATAATGGGCACGATTAGATATCGCGCATTTACATAGAATTTCATTTTATCTCCTAAAATCTCAGGTTAAATTAGATCCTAGGAGTAAGGGTTCCGTTTTAGCTCTTTATTTTTAATCGCGGCAATAGGATCAAATGACGATTTACAAAAACATTAATGTAATTAAAACTAATAATCAATTGTTCAGATATATCAAAATAGAATATGTTTACAACTTTTAGGAATTTGAAAGTCTTAGCTACGTTTAATCAATTAATATCAACTATAATTTAAAATTTGAATCAAAATAACAAAATCAACATGAAAAAATCATTATTAATTATCAATTTGGGAACACCAAATAAACCCACATATTTTAGCGTTTTTAGATACTTAAGACAGTTTTTGATGGATGGAAGAGTAATTAATATTAATCCAATATTAAGATTTATTCTCGTTACATTTATTATTGTTCCTTTAAGATCATTTTCATCCTCAAAAATTTATCAGCAGGTATGGGATAAAGACACAGGGTCACCATTGCTACATAACACCATCAAATTAACTGAAAAATTGAAAGAAAAACTTCCAGGATACGATGTTCAGTTTGCTATGCGTTATCAAAACCCATCTATTAAAGATACATTGAATAAAATGTTATCTAAAAATCCTGACAAATTAATAATACTGCCTCTCTTTCCGCATTATGCGGCTGCGACTACGGGCTCTGTTTATGAGGAAGTTTCGAGAATTATTTCAAAAAAATGGGTAGTACCTGAAATTAAATTTATAAGTCAATTTTATGATAATGAAAAATTTATAGATGCATGGGTGGAAAAAGCAAATAAATTTGATATAAATTCTTACGATAAAATTATTTTTAGTTATCACGGTGTACCCAATAGCCATGTTGATAATGTTTATGAAAATTCAATTTGTAGCGATCACGATTGTGAAACAAAAATAACCGAAAAAAATAAATTTTGTTATAAAGCAACCACTTATGAAACAACTAAGATTATAGCTAATCGATTAGGACTTTCTCCTGATCAATATATTGTTACTTTTCAATCAAGACTAACTAATAAATGGCTAACTCCATTTACAGATAAAGTACTTGAATCTATGCCAGAAGAAAAAAATAAAAACATTCTTGTTTTTTCCCCTGCATTTACTGCAGATTGCTTGGAGACAATTATTGAGATAGGTGATGAATACAAAGAATTGTTTTTTGAAGCCGGAGGAGAAAATTTAGATTATGTTGAATCATTAAATTATTCTGATAGTTGGGCGAACGCAATTACTGATATAATTAAATAAATTCACAATTTTATTAATTTATAAGATGACTACTAACTCCAAAATAAATTCAGAAAAAATGCTTAAATCCCAATTATTGACGGATAAGTTTGCAATAGCTCTATCCTTTGTATGTATGGTGCACTGTTTTTTTGCGCCTTCTATTTTGATTGTTGCTTCGGGGCTGCTGTCTTTTTCAATTGAAAATGAAATTATACATAAAATTATACTTATAACTGCAATACCAATAAGTATTTTTGCTTTGTGTGTCGGTTATAAAAATCATCAACTAATTGTACCTGTGTATTTTGGTTCTATAGGTTTATTTTTACTTGTCGGTGCAATTGCTTTTGATGAAAATTATTATGGAAATTATGGTGAAAGTGTTTTAACTGCTATTGGATCAATATTAGTAATTTCCTCACATTTTATAAATTACAAAACATGTAAAGATCTAAAATGCTCATGTCACCATAGACATTAGTAAAATTTTTTAATATCAGGATCGCTTAAAATGTATATTGCAATGAATCGATTTAAAATTGTTTTAGGAAAAGAAAATGATTTTGAAAATATTTGGAAACAGCGCGATTCTCATTTGAAAGGAGTCCCAGGCTTTAAAAATTTTAATTTGGTTAAAGGAAAAACGGATAGCTCATATACACTTTACGCTTCACATAGTATTTGGAAATCTGAAGATGATTTTATCAATTGGACAAAATCTGAGGCTTTTCGTAAAGCGCACAAAGATGCCGGTGAACACAGTGAAGTTTATTTAGGGCATCCAGAATTCGAGGGCTTTACTGTAGTTCTTTAGAAATCGAAATAGGTAGGTTAAATTTTTGTCGAAATTATGTTTGTCTAAAAATAGAAAGGACATATAAAATAAATACTTACATCGCTTTATTCATTGCCATCTTTTTCGAAGTGCTTGGCACAATGCTTCTCCCATTATCATCAAGTTTTACAAAATTATTACCTAGCACCATTATTTTATTCTCATATGGTATTTCATTTTATCTTTTGGCCCATATATCTCAGAAACTACCACTAGCGATCATATATGCATCATGGTCTGGTCTAGGAGTTTTTTCTGTGGCTATATTGAGTTTATTTTTTTACAAGCAGCCACTAAATTGGCAAATTATACTAGGCTTATTCTTAATTGTTATTGGAGTAACTTTAGTGAATATTTTTAAAGGTTGAATAAACTATTTTGTGCATTAAAAATCATCATTCTTTTTTAAAACCATTTTTTATAGCTTTCCTGCTGTTAAATTGTGTTAATTGTTATGCAGAAAGCGAAAATTATATTTTCGGATGGACACACCTTAATAATCCAAATATGCAAAGTCCTCAAGGGGGCACTTCAACAGGTCCTGATGTAGATATGGATAAAGATCCAAATCCACATTGGATAAAACTGCAAGATCCTAATTTAACAAAATTTGAAAAAGACAGATTAGCAATTTTGGCTATGCAGGGAGAGCATAAAATAAATTTTGATTTCATGGAAACCGTTGGTTTTTATGAAGATTTCGAGCCACAAAAACCATATCAATCTTGGGGCACCGAATTTGTAACTGTGGTTAAAGACGAGAAATACTTTATTAGTCTCCAACATGTCATGGTGATGTTTTACATATTAGAAGATGGTTCTACTTCTGAGCCTATGGTCATAAAGCATTGGAGACAAGATTGGCAATATCAGGATAAGTTCTTAAGTGAATTTGTAGGAAATAATACTTGGAAAAAAAGATATATACCTATCAGTGCAAGAAAAGGAACATGGTCTCAATCAGTTTATCAAGCTGATGATTCACCAAGATACCACGGTTATGGTAAATGGCGACATTATAAAAATTCTTCATCATGGACTAGTGAGTCAACTAATAGACCTTTGCCCCGTAGAGAATCAACAATAAGAAATGATTACGATATTCTTTCTGGAATCAATACACATAGTATTACTCCTTATGGCTGGGTCCATGAGCAAAATAATAATAAAGTCCGAATAGATGGAACTATTCTTGCAAAAGAAATTGGTCTAGCAAGATATCAAAGAATCAAAGATTTTGATTGGTCAGCTGGCAAAGATTACTGGAATAAAACCAAATTATTTTGGATTGAAGTTAGTAATTTTTGGGAAAAAATTATAAGAAAGTCTGATGAAATCACCGTTTACAAAGAAATTAATAATGAGCAACTTTGGCCTAAATTATTTGCTCTTTCTTATGAGTATGCTGATGACAATAAACTAGTAATCAATGATATTGATCGTGTCATATTAGATCACATAAAAAAATAATTATTACAATTCTGTTCTTTTAATTAGCAAATTAAAAGCTTTTTTGATAACCCAACATTACTTGAGATTTAGACTTCATTTGTAAATTATTTTTGTTTTGATTTATAGGAGTTAAGTATTCAAGAGCTAAGCGATCTTTCTTACCAGGAAGTAAATGAGCTAAGTAATTTATTCCAAATCCTATGTATGTATCTTTGCCACCATAATTTTCAGTATTAGCAGTTTGAACTGGCGCTGAAATATTTGTGTTACTACCTGAGATTTCACTCTGCTGTGTCCACTTTATTCTAGTTGATAGAGAAAGTATTTGACTCACCTCATATTGAACCCAGGTGTTTAATTCTGTTTGATTACCAAAAGCCCAATCTTTTTTTGCCACTGAAAATTTTCTACGTACCTGATTTCCCCATTTAAATTTCTGATTGATATCTCTTAAATGAGTAAAACCAACAACTATTTTTGAAGAGTTGTCACTGATCTGCATACCATAAGGTAACACTATTTCAGTATTTGTATTCATAGGCGTCAAGACAGTACCTTTTGTTTCATCTTCACCGATGGAGTGTTGAAAAGTGAGTTCCCCATGCAACCTGCTATTTTCGCTCTCCCTTATTCTATATAACACCCCTATAGATAAGTCTGATATTCCTTTAGTGGATGTATTAAAGCTCCCTAAAAAATTTCTGTTCATCATTGCTTGATAGGTATTAAGGTTCATATCTTTAGAAACAAACATTCCCATGACCATCAAAGTAATGCTGTCAGATGGCGCATACATGGCTCCAATCATTGACATTTTCATGGACATATCTTTGGGAATTACAGATAGGTTTGCTGGCATATTAGACAGTGGATTAGGCATCATCAGTATTTCAGTATTTGTAATGCTAGAGCCATTAAATATGTTACCACTCATATTCATATAGCCATGCCTAACTGAAATCATTGATTCTCCTTTTTTATGGTAATGATCAGCCGATACTCCGATTGGGGCATGACCTATTGCCCTTGAGTCGATATCACTATCAGCAACTGCAACATTCATTAAAAATATCAGAACTAAAATTAAAAATTTCATGGATTTTTTCTTTAGGTTTACGGGAGAAAGGGAATTATAAATAGTTATTTTTTTTTTCATATACCCTCTAGGGGTAAAGAAATTAAATATCTGTTAAAATTAAAAAAATGAGTAATCCATGTCATAAAAACAGAATAGCTTCTTTAAGGCGTATAGAAGGCCAGATAAATGGCGTGATAAGAATGATCGAATCAGGTCAATATTGCATTGATATTCTGAATCAAACTAAAGCAGCAAAGAACGCTTTAACATCAGTTGAAAATAAAATACTGGAGGCTCATTTATCAAACTGTGTTCACAATTCTATTTCTGATCCGAAAAGTGCTGATAAAAAGATTGAAGAGCTAATAGAAATACTTAAGAGAAAATGACTCTTAAGAATATAAAAATTTTTTATATTTAAATTAATTTTTTCTTATCATATTTGGGTTTAATTCTTTTAAACTATTAATGCCCATTAATTTCATATCACGCTCTATTTCGGATTGAATATTTCCCAGAGCTTTTTCCACTCCATGCCTTCCTGCTGCTCCCAATGCATAAAGATACATTCGTCCTCCAGAGCAAGCTGTAGCACCGAGTGCCATTGCTTTGAGAATATGGGTTCCTCTTCGAATGCCGCCATCTAAAATAATTTCAATTTTTCCACCTACTGCTTGAACTATTTCTTCTAGTTGATCAAAAGGACTTCTGCTGCCATCTAATTGTCGTCCTCCATGATTTGAGATCATGATAGCATCAGCACCTATTTCTACAGCTTGTTTTGCATCTTCAGGGCTCATTATTCCTTTCAAGCAAAACTTTCCACCCCAAGCTTGCTGTAGTTTAGCTACATCATCCCAGCTCATATTCTGATCAAGCATGGATGAAAAATAATCTCCCACTGAAATGGCAATATTAGAACCTTCTTTAACATGACCTTTAAGTTGGGCGAGTTCAAATTTATCACGAAAGAAATAGTTCAAACCCCACATGGGTTTAATTGCAAATTGTAAGAGGCTTTTTGGAGTTAATTTTGGTGGGCTTGTAAAGCCAGTCCTAAGATCTCTTTCGCGATTTCCACCAGTAATAGTATCTACTGTCAAGGTCAATATATTAAAATTAGCTAATTTTGCTGCTTCTAGCATTGAGCTATTTAGACCTCGATCCTTGTGAAAATAAAACTGAAACATTTTTGGTGTTGTTATCAATTCATCAATATCTTTTAAACTGACTGTTGTCAGTGATGAGACACCAAATAAGGTATTGTATTTCTGTGCAGCTAATGCCACTCCTCTTTCGCCTTCATAATGAAAAAGACGTTGCAATGCAGTAGGCGAACAGAAAATTGGTAAATCTAACTTAAAACCCATGACTTCTACTGACATATCTATATCTTTAACGCCAGCAAGAACATTAGGTACTAAGTAATAATCGTCAAAAGCAGAGGTATTTCTTCTATAAGTAACTTCGTCATCTGCCGCGCCATCTATGTAATGAAAGATAGGACTCGGTAATTTACGTTTTGCTAAATTTCTAAAGTCTGCAACATTATGACAATTTTTTAATGACCTAGGCATGCATTCATTTCCTTTTAATATATTTAATCAGCAGTAAACAATGTAAAAAATTCTTCAAGAATTTATTTTTTCCATAAAATAATCTATGCCCGCTTGTGCACAATCCATGTCCTGATTAGGAGTGCCGGAGCTCAAACCGATTCCACCCACAACTTCATCATCAACGATTACAGGTAATCCTCCACCAACAACACTTAATCTACCGTTTAGTGCTGTATGAATACCAAAAACTAAATTTCCTGGAACACAAGCTGCATTATATTCATGAGTTGCTTTTCGAGCCGCTGCCGCCGTAAAAGCTTTATCTTGAGAGACTGTAATACTTGTTATTTTGCCTCCATCCATGCGTTCAAAAGCAATTAAATTTCCAGATTCATCAACTACAGAAATACACATCGGAACTTTAATTTCATTTGCTTTAATTCTTGCTCCTTTGATGAGTGACTCAGCATCAGATATAGATAATCGATTTAAAGATAACATTTTAATCCTTTTAAGATTGGGTGGTTGAATATCATATTTTACTGTTTTTTATGGAGTACTGATAATTTTTATATTGTTTATTTTTTGATTAAAGCTATAGAATTTTATATAAAATGAAATTATTTCTTAAATTAAGATAATACTGAGTTAAGATTATGGGTCTAAATACTAATTTTGGAATTTAAGCATGCCTATTGAAATTGAGCTTAATGGCGAAATAATAAATTTTGATGTTGATCCTGCTATGCCTCTGTTATGGGCAATCCGTGAAATTGCTGGTTTAACTGGTACGAAATATGGTTGCGGTAAAGCTCTATGTGGAGCTTGTACTGTTCACATTGATGGGCAACCAATGCGTTCTTGTTTGCTTCCTATTTCATCAGTCAAAGATTCCAAAGTGACAACTATAGAAGGCCTAACAGAAGATGGCAATCATCCAGTTCAGGAAGCATGGCGTGAGCTTAATGTTGCTCAATGCGGATATTGTCAGTCTGGCCAAATAATGAGTGCAGTAAGTCTTTTAAACCGCATACCTAAACCTACTGATGCTGATATTGATAATGCAATGAGTGGAAATATCTGTAGATGTGGAACTTATACGCGTATTCGAAAAGCAATACATCTTGCTGCGAAAAAAAATCATGAGTGATCTTCGTAAAATAACTCGCAGAGAATTTATGAAAAACACTGGCCAGATGAGTGGCGGTCTTGTTTTTGCTTTAACATTCGCTTCCGCCTGTCAAACAAATCCAATGCCCTCTGGTTTGGCTGCTAACGCCAATAAAACTGTATCGCCAAATGTGTATGTAAATATTAAAGATGATGGAATAGTTGAAATTGTTTGTCATCGCTCAGAGATGGGGCAAGGTATTCGTACTTCATTACCTCAAATTATAGCTGATGAGTTAGATGCCGACTGGGACAAAATTAAAGTTATACAGGCGATTGGTCATGAGTTATATGGAGATCAAAATACTGACGGATCAACAAGTATCAGAAAACATTTTGATTTATTGAGAAATGCAGGCGCTACTGCTCGCAATATGATGATTTCAGCAGCATCTGTGATGTGGTCAGTCCCAGAAAAAGAGTGCGTAACGCGAAAGCATGCAGTCCATCACCTAAATTCAAGTAAATCAGTTAGCTACGGAGATTTAGTTGATATCGCTATCGATTTGCCTCAGCCAAAGAAAGCCACTTTCAAATCACCAGAGGATTATTTATATATAGGTAAATCAATAGATACTATTGATGGAAGAGCATTTACAACAGGGCAAGCAAAATATGGAGTAGACACAGTCTTACCTAATATGTTGTATGTTTCTATTGAACGATGCCCTGTCGTTGGCGGTACTGTAAAATCT
>MDTA01145705.1_pt1 | contig 12998 bp, 11 predicted proteins | sample 811151 | NCBI WGS metagenome assembly MDTA01 (sample SAMN05326648, study PRJNA326480) | marine metagenome | isolation source: seawater | place: Indian Ocean: South | collected 2010 | reverse complement strand
ACCACGTTGATAGGCTGGGTGTGGAAGTGCGGTAACGCATGTAGCTGACCAGTACTAATAACTCAATTGGCTTGATTTATGCACTGAAAAAAATTTTGTTTTCAATTTCTTTTGTAATAACTTGTTTAAAAAGTTATTAAACATAAATGTTTAATTATATAAATAATCACTTAATAAATTTTACATTTTTTATAATTTTTATTATTTGTTTATTAATTTTAAAAGATTACGGTGTTTCACAGGACGAATACGCTTTAAGAATTCATGGATTTGTAACCCTAAATTATATAGGGAATATCTTTTTACCAGAGCTAACAAATTCTTTTGTAGGTGAAAAAGATATTCAAATTCTAGATGATAATTATCAGGGAAAATCTTACGGAGCTTATTACTCAGCAATTCTTGGTTTAATTGAGGTAATTTTCAATATAGAGGACAAATATTATCAGTTTTTATTCAGACACTATATAAACTTTACAATATTTTTCTTAAGCCTAATTTTTTTTTACAAAAGTTTATTTTTAATAACAAATAATAAACTACTCTCTTTTATTGGTTTTTTAATTTTATTATTAACACCAAGAATTTTTGCTAATAGCTTTTACAATACAATTGATATTTATTTTTTTTCTATAGTTATATTTTTAAATTATTTTACAATAAAAATATTTTATAATTGGAGTGTTAAAAATCTAATATTGGTGTCTTTATTCACTGCGCTAGTTATAGATCACAGAATAGCTGGAATATATTTTTTAATTCTGAATCTTTTTTTTTTTATATTTGTTTTAAAAAAAAATTTTAATAATAAAAAGTTATTTTTACATATATCATTTTATTTAATAGCATCTTTATTTTTTGTTTATATATTTTGGCCTTATCTTTGGCCAGATCCATTGAATAATTTTGTAGCTGCATTTTTGGAAATGAGCAGATGGAATTATAAAGTTTATAGTCTTTTAAATGGGACAGAATATATTAGTGATAATTTACCATGGTTCTACACTTTTTATTGGATAACTATAACTACACCAACAATATATCTATTCTTTTTTTTATGTGGAATTTTTTATTTAGGTTTTCATTTTAAAAAATCTTTTGATACAAAATCTCAAAATTTAATTATAAATTTTTATTTTCTCTCAATTATTTTAGGCCATATTTTTGTGATTCTTTTCATGAAACCAAATTTATATAATGGATGGAGACATTTTTATTATTTGTATCCTTCAATAATTGTAATTTCTGTATATGGTATTAAAAAATTACTCAATAAAAACAACTCTTTAAAAATAATTACTTATTTAATTTTAATTTGTAATTTCATTATTCTAATTAATTGGAAGATACAAAACCACCCAAATCAACAGGTTTACTTTAATATTTTTGCGGGCAAAGATATTAAAAATAAATTTGATATGGACTATTGGGCTTTAAGCTATAAAGAGCAGCTACTGAATATAATAAAAAATGAAAGTAAAAATAAAATTAAAATTTATAACTTAAGTGAAAGCAAGGTATTTTATTCTCTTTTTTCTTTAAAAAAGACAGAAAGAGAAAAATTTATAATCGTAAATTCCCCAGAAGAAGCAGATTATATAATAACAAATTACTACTTTTTTGATAATTATAAAAAAATGATATTTAAGAAAATTCTAGATTTTGAAAAGTTTAGTGATATTAGAGTTGATAAAAATGTAATAAGTTCAGTTTTTAAAAATTAATATGTAAAATTTTAAATTATGAGAATAGATCATAAAGATTCATTCAAAGATTTTGGAAATCAGTTCGTTGTCGACTCCAAGCTCGATGGTTATTGGGGATCTAAGAAAAATTTAAAGGAAATGGTGGGACCTTTTAACTTAAAAAAAATCAAAAATAAAATTTGCATGGATGTGGGAAGTGGTAGCGGAAGAATATTAAAAAATTTAATCCTATTTAATCCAAAAAAAATTTATTCCATTGAACCTTCCAAGGCTATTTGGGTGGCAAAAAAAAATTTGAGCCATTTTGTAAAAAAAAAAAATTTAATTAAATATTTGAATATCAAAGGTGAAGACATTACTCTCAAAGACAAAATTGACTACTGTTTTTCCTTGGGAGTAATCCATCACACTCCAAACGCTAATAAAGTGTGTAAAAAAATATATAAATCTCTCAAAAAAAATGGGATGTTTATTTGTTGGTTGTATGGTTATGAGGGAAATGAGATTTATATATTTATTTTTAATAATCTAAGAAGAATCACTATTTTATTACCAGATTTTGTATTAAGAATTATTTCATTTTTATTAAATTTAACTACTTATGTTTATCAGTTTCTCTGCGAATTTATTAATTTGCCTCTTAAAGATTACTTTAAAAATCATTTTAAAAAGTTATCTTTTGAAAAAAGGAGCTATGTTATTTTTGATCAACTAAACCCTTCATATGCTAAATATTATAAAAAAGAAGAATGTCTTAAACTATTTAAAAGCAGTGGATTTAAAAAAATATCTATATTTTCAAGAGATAATTATTCTTGGGTTGTGATTGGAAAAAAATAATTTTTAAAATAATATTTAATATTTTTTAGATCAATATTGAAATATGTTGTAAATAAAAAAATAATGAAAAGAATTTCAATTATTATACCTATTTATAATGAGGAAGGTAATATTTTAAGATTATTGAAAGACCTCATAAATGAATTATCTCTTATAGATGGATTTGATTTTGAGGTAATTTTAGTAGACGACTGCTCAACGGACAGAAGCAAAAATTTAATAAAATCTTATATAGAAAAAAATGATAAATTGAAAGTTAGACTAATCGAAAATGATTTTAACATTGGTAAAACTTTTTCTATACAAAAAGCTATAAATAGTATTAGCACTGATTTTTTAATATTTATGGATGGGGACTATCAAGATGACCCAAGGGATATAAAAAAATTTGTTAATAAGGTTAAATTGGGTTATGATCTTGTAATTGGCTATCAAGACAAACATTACTCACTTTTTGTAAGATTCTGTGGTGTAATTTATAAATCTATTTTAAGTGTTTTTTTAAATATAGATAATGTAAAAAATCCAAGTCCCCAGTTCATGTTAATTAAGTATGATTATGTTAAAAAAATTAATTTTAAACAAAATTATCATAGATATATGGCTATTGGTGCAATGTATAAAAAAATTAAATTTTGCGAAATTAAAGTAAACTTTTTTAAAAGAGAGTATGGTGTTTCAAAATTCAGTAGATTTAAAGTATTTGGAGCTTTTTTCGAGGTAATCGGTTTGATTTATAGACTCAAAAAGGATATTTTTTTTTCAAAATAATTCAAAAATTCACATGAAGAAAATTGCTATATTAGGCTCAGGATTTTTTGGTGTAGGAGCTGCTTTGATTTTAGGTAAAAAATTTAAAGTTGATTTGTATGATAGACATAAAGTTATTATGGGAGGAGCATCATCTTCGAATCAACTGAGATATCATCTAGGATATCACTACCCAAGATCAACCAAAACTTTAAATGAAGTGCAAAAATCAAATAAAGATTTTTTAGATTTTTACGGTAACAATATATTTGGAAATACAAAAAATTATTATGGTGTAGCACAAAGGGGCTCAAAAACTTCCTACAAAAATTATATTAAATTTTTGGAAAAAAATCATCTTCCATTTAAAAAAATTGATTTAGATGAACTAAAAAATGTAGAGGGTTCAATTTCATCTACTGAAGAAAATATAAATATTTTCAAAATTAAAAAAATTATTGTAAAAAAAATTGCAAAAAACAAAAACATTAATCTTAAATTAAATGAAACACTTAGTAATAAAGACTTAAGCAAATATACAAAAGTAATTATTGCCACATACGAAAATAATAATTTTGTTCTAGAAAAACTTGGAATTAAAGTTAAGAAAAAATATAAATTTGAGTTGGTTGAAAAAACCATTGTAAAATTACCTAAAAAGTTTAATAATAAAAGCTATATGATTATAGATGGCCAATTTTTATGTTTAGATCCATATGTAGGAACAAAATATCACTTGTTAAGTAGTAATAAGTTTTCAAAAATTGAGATTACTAGAGGTTTTGTACCTAAATTTAAGTCCTACAAATCAAAACTAGTCCACAAAGGCCTAATCAAAAAAAAAAATCCTTCAAATTTTAAAAAAATTATTAGTCATGCTAAAAATTACTTCAAATTTGCTGACAAAATAAGATTTGTTGGCTCTTTTTACCTTGTGAGAGCAATTGAAATAAATAAAGAAAAAACAGATGAAAGACTAAATAGAATTGATTTTGTAAGCAATAAAATAGTTACACTTTTCTCTGGTAAGTGGAATACATCTATTACAACTGCTAAAGAATTATTAAAAAAAATCTGATGCAAATAGATGGGAAATTAATTGAATGGATAAATTCTAATAATGATATTCACCATAGTTATGTGAATAAGATTATCAGAGAACAAGTAGTTTTAAGCAATCCTAAAATTAAAGCAGACAATCTGTCAAATCAAATTAATTATATCAAACAAATTGTAAAAATTTTCTCAAAAAAACCTTGGGTAACTCAAAAAGAAATATCAGAAAAACTTAAATTAAAAAAAAATCAATTATTGGAAATTAATGAAATTATTTCAGAGACAGATCTTCTTCAAAATTTAATTTTAAAAAGTGGTTACGCTAACAAATATTGGAACTCAATAATACCATTTTCCAATCTTACGGAAAAAACTATTAAAAATGAGTATAGTTTTCCAAAAAGAATTGCTCTTTTTCCAGGTGTTTCATGTATGTTTTATTGTGGTTTTTGTGGGCGTAACCAAAAAGCAAAATATCCATTAAACATTGTGAGTGACTCATTAGAAATGTTTAAAAAACTTTTTGATGAAAGCCCTTAATATACCTCTTATTCCGTCTCAGGGGGGTTAGAACCTTTAACCAATCCTAAATTAGGAGAGTTGGTTGATCATGCCAATTATAAGAGAATAAAATTGCCAATAATTACTAATGGATATTCTTTAACAGAAGGTTTTTTAGATAAAAATCCAGGTATATGGAAAGCAGACTCATTGAGAATTTCATTATATGGAGTTGATGAAGATAGCTATGAATTTATTACAAGAGTGAGAAAAGGATTTAAACAAGTTTATAACAACTCTATTTCTTTTTTAAAAAAAAGAAATGAAAAGAATAAATCAATGAAATTTGGTTTTAACTTTATTATTATTCCAGAAAATTTACATCAATTACTCGAAATTCCAAAATTAGTAAAAAATATAAATGATGAGGTAAAAAATGGGCAAGGGGTAAATTTTTTAACATTAAGGGATGATTATCAGAGTGTTACGGATCATTCTTTAAATCGAGATACTGAGAGGAAATATAGATTGGAAAAATCAATGAATCACGAGGAAAGAAAAAAACTGCAAGAGAATATTTTAAAATTCGAGGAATTAAAAAAAAAATTGTGTCCAGATCTTTATGTTGATTATGGCTATTCTCTAGAAACATTGTTTAAAGGCCAAGTTGATAGCGGATTAATTAAAGTAAAAGGAACTGAAATGAGAAAATTTGGTTTTACTCAAATATCTGTCGCTATTGATTTACATGGCGATGTTTTTTTATTTAGAGAAGCTGGATTCTTAAACAGACAAGGTAACGAAAAAATGATAATTGGAAGAATAAGTAAGAATAAATCCTTAGAGGATGTGATTAAAACATTTCTTAAGGAAAATAAACCTTTGAAATTTGAAAATGATGATTCTAGATTCATGGACTCATTCGATCATGTATTAACCGCATTGGTAAATCAAGCTGAAAAAGATAATGATTTTGAAATCCCTTTTAGTTTGGGTCCAATAAGATCAAGAAAAAAAAATATTAAAATGCGTATAGGAAATAATTGGTATTCTGATATCACATAATTTTTTTAATGATTAAAAAGAAGGCGATTGTATTTGGTAAGGGTAATTGGGGAAAAGTATTTATTTCAAAATTAAAATCAAAGGTAAAAATAGTTAAAATTTTAACAAGTAAAGATAATTTTAAAAAAATAAATTGTAAAAATATCGACTGGATTTTCGTTCTTACAAACACAAATAAACATTTTGAAATTTGCAATCATTTTATAAAAAAATGCAAAAATATATTCTGTGAGAAACCTTTAACATTTAATGGTAGTCAATCGAAGGAACTTATTAAGAAAGCTAAAAGGTTTAAATGTAATTTATACGTATCGGATATTGAAAAGTTTAAGGAAAAAAAAATTAAATTAAAAAAAAATAACACAATAATTAGAAAAAAATTTAGTTATGATAAAAGCGATCTACTTTTTAGATATGCTTATCATGACTTATATATATTGTCTGAATATATGAATATTAAAAAATTCAGAAACTTTAAATTGATCAAAAATAAAATTGGACTAATAAGCTATTCATTTAGAGTGCAGAAAATCTTATTGAAATTTACATACTCTTTTAACTCAAACAAAAAAATACATAAAATTAATAATTCAAATTTTCTAATATTTAAAGGAAACCCCTTGGATCGAATGATTGAAAATGTTATTTCAAAAAAAGAAAATATTTTTGAGAATAATAAGAATGCACTAAGCGCTATTTATGTTATAAATAAAATTAAGAAAAATTTTATAGGTTATTAGTAATCCATTCATTTAAAACATATAAATTCCATATTTTTTTATAGTTATTTTTTTTATTTCTAAAATGATCATCCAAGTAAATGTCAACAATATTCTGATCTATAAAATTAATTAACTTATTACTGTTTTTTAAACTATTAATAATTTTATCTTTTAAAACAGAATTAATTAATTTTGCTACTGGAAAAGCAAATCCTTTTTTTTTCATTTTAGAAGCAGATTCTTTCATTCCTGTGTCCCTCAAAAAATTTCTTAAAAATATTTTTGAGACATTTGATTTGTATTTTTTATTATTTTCTACGCAGTTCATAAATTCAAAAAGATCTTTATCTAAGAATGGACTCCTAGCTTCTATTGAATAAATCATATTTGCTTTATCAGTGTGACTACAAATAAGATCTGGTAAATAGTAACTTTGATATTGATTGAGTAGTTTGTCGTAATTATCCTCTGAATTTGTTTGATTTATAATATTATCAATATAATTATATATTTTTTTAGAATCAAAATTCTTCTTTAATTCAATATCATTTAGTAGTTCATCTATTTCCTCTGGCAAAAAAGAGCATAACCACCGAGAATTATAATAATCATCGTTATGTAAAAATCCTTTTCTGAATACTTCTATTTTATAAGCTAAGCTCATATAACTTAAGTTATCTTTCAAAATTTTAGACAGAAAATTAAGTAACGTTTTAGCCAAAAAATTTTTTTTAATAATATGAAAGAATTTTAATTTAAGAAAAGGTTCATATCCTCCAAATAATTCATCTCCACCATCTCCAGATAGAACTACTTTTATATTATCTCTATGAAGTTCTTCAGCTATTAAGCCGGTCGAAATATATCCAATATCTGCAAGTGGTTCATCAAGTTTTTTGAGAAGTTTCGAAATTTTAGATGATATTTCACTTTCTTTAATTATGACCTTGCTTAACGGAATTTTGAGTTTGTCCGCTGTACTTTTTGCAATTGCATCTTCATCAAATGTTTTATCTCCAAATTTTAGTGTATAAGCTTTTAAGTTCTCGTATTTCAAAATTTTTTTAGACATACAAGCTATAGATGTAGAGTCTATTCCACCACTTAAATAAATTGCTATTGGAACGTCTGACCTTAAGTGCATCTCTGAGGAATTTTTAAATTTTTCTAAGAAATTTTTTTGAACATTATCAATTTTTTTCTTTTTAAAACTTTTTATCCAATAATTAATTGTTTTTAAGGAATTTTTATTTAAATCATAAATTAAATAATGATCAGGTTTTAACTTGAAACAATTTTCAATAATAGTTTGGTCACCAACAAAAGCATCGTAATGAAAATAGTCTAAAATTGCCTTTTTATTAATTTTTTTTTTTATTATTGGAAATTTAATCAAGCTTCGCAATTCAGAGCTAAATACAAATTTTTTGTTATGATAAAAATAAAAAAAAGGTTTTTGACCGAAATGATCTCTTGCACAAAAAAGTATACTTTTTTTCTTGTCATAAATGCAGAATGAAAACATTCCTTTAATTCTATTCAAACAATCTGTGCCCCAATGTCTATAAGCATTTAGAAGGACTTCAGTATCTCCTGTTGTATCAAATTTAAAGAATTGAGTAAGTTCTTTTCGAATTTCTAGATAATTATAAATTTCTCCATTAAACACTATTACAAATTCACTATTTCTCGTTTTCATTGGTTGGTTGCTTCTAGAATTTAAATCTATTATAGATAATCTACTAAAGCCTAAACTTAAATTTTCTGTTTCGAAATAATTTTCATTATCTGGTCCTCGATGAGAAAGGGACCTGTTCATATTTAAAATCACAGATTTATCAAAATTTTTTGTATCTGAATTTTTTACAAAACCAACAAAACCACACATAATTAATTATTATTCTATTTTATAATTTTTTATTTAGTATTAGATTGTTCTAATATTAATATCATATTTAAAATAATTTATAGCAATGAATTTTTTTTTATTAATACTATCTTTAGTAACTAGCATTTATATAATCTATTATATTTTATCTATATTTAATAGGATCAAAAACCCAATTCAATTTAAACTTACTAAAATTGATAATAAACTTTCTATTACAGATTTTTATGGTATTAAAACCTCTTATGGATTAGGTGTAGACAATAAGGAAAATATATATGTTCCAGATTTTAAAAGTGGATTAATTTATAAAATAAAAAAAAATTGTAAACAAAATGAAATTTATAAGCTAAAAAATAATAAGTTGATTAGAATTAGTTTTTTTGAAAAATTTATTGCATTATCTTTTTTACAAAAAATTTTTAAAATATTAGGCAATATATATAAACCTCATGATATTTTTTTTGACAAAAAAAATTATATGTACATTTCTGAAATGGGAAATGGCAATGAGGAAGGCGGTGGAAAGATATCAATCTTTTCAAATAATAAAAAACTTGTTTCACAATTAGGTATTAGCTTTAGAAATAATAAAGGATTAATTGATCCAGTTATGACTTATGTTAAAAATAACTTTATATATGTAAGCGAGTGTGGAACAAATAAAATCTTAAGATATAAAAAATTAAATTTTTTTGACTGGATTGGAGATAGTGACCATAAAGTAATTGATAATCCTTTTAATAAGGATAACTTGTTTTTTACAGCTAAATTAAATAAAACTCATGGATTTAAAATCGGACCTGATAAAAATTTTTACATAGTAGATAGTAATAACCATAGAATTTGTAAGTTTTCATCAAAAGGTATATTTTTAGGTTGGATAGGAAAAAGAGATGATGGTAGCATTAATAGCAATTGGTCAAAAAAGGGTAAATCGATTAAGGGAAGAGACTTGGGTGCTTTTAATACACCAATTGATTTAGTTTTTTATAAAAATTTTATTATTTTGAGTGATTGTTTTAATCATAGATTAGTTAAAATATCATTATCAGGAAAAAGTTTAATGTGGTTTGGAGAAAATAATTATAATGATAATTTAAATTTAATTTGGAAAAAAAAAGGTTATTCCCTACCATCAAAAAGTAGTACTGGATTATACAAACCGTTTAGTTTAAAAGTTACCAAAAACAAAATATTTATAGCAGATAAACAAAATTTAAGAATTAAAGTATTAAAATTTAATCAGTTCTATTAAAATGTTGATAAGATGTAAAAGATGTGTTGCTACAAATAGCAGACCAGAGCAAGTAATAGATAAAAACGGTATTTGTAATGCATGTTTATCTTTTGAAAAAAAAAAAAAAATTGATTGGAACAAAAGAAAAAAATTATTTGAAGTAGAAGTAGCTGAAGCAAAAAAATTATCTACTAAAGATAATTGGGATTGTATTATCCCATCTAGTGGAGGCAAAGATAGTACCGCACAAGCATTCATCGTTAAAGAATTTGGATTAAACCCATTAATTGTAACTGCGACTACATGTGATTTATCTGAAATTGGAAGAAAAAATATTGAAAATTTAAAAAAAAGTTTTGACACAATTGAAATTTCTCCACAGAAAGAAGTAAGAAAAAAATTAAATAAAATTTGCCTTGAAACTCTTGGGGATATTAGTTGGGCAGAACACGTAGCAATATTCACTCAACCGATTCAAATAGCAGCAAAACTAAATATAAAATTAATATTTTATGGAGAACAACCACAATTTGAGTATGGTGGACCCATTAGACCTGACGCAAATATAATGGATAGAGAATGGATGGAGGAGTTTGGGGGGTTTTTAGGTTTCCGAGTTTCTGATCTAATCAATCATTACGGTTTTAAAAGAAAAGAATTACTTCCGTATATTTATCCAGATCAAAATATTATTAAAGAAAAAAAAATTAAAGCTATTTTCATGGGGTATTATTTTGATTGGAATAATCAAGAAAATTATAAAACTTCTGAAAGAAATGGCTTTACTCCTTTCAAGAATGCAATCGAAGGTGGCAATTTGAGTTATGAAAAAATTGATAATCACCAACATGGGATTCATGATTATTTTAAATATTTAAAATATGGTTTTTCAAGATCTACAGACCAAGCATCTTGGATGATTAGACAAAATATAATTTCTAGAGAAGAGGGAATAAAACTAGTAAAAGAAAATGATGGGAAATATCCTTCATCATATCTGGGAAAAAAGTTAGAGGATATTTTAAAGGAAATAGATATGACAATTAAAGAATTTGACGAAATTTGTGAAAGATTTACAAATAAAGAAATTTTTATGTGCGATCAATCTGGAAAATTAATTAAAGATGATCAAAAAAAATTAAAACTTATCAATGATGGGTTTTAATGAAAATAGCTATAATAAACTTTAACTCTGGAAATTTATATTCAATAAAAAAATCAATTAAAGACTTAAGACATGAGCCTTTTATTTGCCATGATAGTAATGATCTAAAAAAATGTGACAAGATTATTTTACCTGGTGTAGGCTCTTTTAATCAGGCTATGAAATATCTTTTAAAATTTGGATTTGTAGATGCCATGAATGAACTAGTTTTTAAGAAGGGACTAGATATTTTAGGAATATGTTTAGGCATGCAGCTATTTTGTAAAAGTAGTAATGAACAAAATTATACTGAAGGCTTATCTTTTGTTGAAGCTGATGTTCTTGAACTAAAAAATTTAGGTTGTGAGCTAAAATTACCGCATATCGGATGGAATAACGTTCAATTTAAAAAAGAAAGTAAAATTTTTAACGGTATTAAAAATAATTCAGATTTTTATTTTGTGCATAATTTTGCTGTTAAATGTAATGATGATAAACTTGTTTTAACAACTACTAATTATGATGTAGAATTTGTATCTGCTTTTCAAAAAGACAATATTTATGCCGTTCAATTTCATCCAGAAAAAAGTTCAGCTTCTGGCTTGAAAATAATACAAAATTTTTTAGAAATTTAATGTTAAAAACTAGAATCATACCAACTTTACTGAAAAAACAGTTGGGATTAGTAAAAGGAAAAAATTTTAAAAATTTAAGAAGAATTACAGATGTAATGCCTTTAGTTAAAATTTATAATAAAAGAGATGTTGATGAGATTATTTTGTTAGATATTGAAACCACTTTAAATAAAAAGATAATAAATTTTGAATTTATAACAAATATAGCTAAAGAATTAAATATACCATTTGCATATGGAGGAGGAATTAAAAGCCTCATGGATGCACAAGATGCACTTTTATCTGGAGCGGATAAAATAATTTTAAACAGCTCAATTTACGACGATCCTACTTTAGTATCGAAAATAAGTGAATATACTGGTGCTCAATCAATTGTAATAAGTATTGACGTAAAAAAAATTGGTAATGAATATTATTGTTTTAGTCATTGTGGTACAAAAAATAGAAAAATAAGCATTTTAGACTTTTTTGATAAAATTCCTGAACAAAAATTTGGAGAGGTTATTTTATGTTCGATTGATAAAGAGGGAACTATGGAGGGCTATGATCTAAAATTAATAAAAAAACTATCTGAAAAAATAAATGTCCCTATAATTGCCTCAGGGGGGGCTGGAAGTTATGAAGATATGTTTGATGCAATTAATGCGGGAGCTTCTGCACTAGCTGCAGGTTCTATTTTCCATTTCACAGAACTTACCCCTTCGGGTGCTAAAAAATTTCTACATAACAAAGGTATTAATGTGAGAGATGGTTTCAAATACCAATATTAGAAAATGACCAAAAAAGATTTTTCCATAATTGTTCAAGTCAGAACAGGAAGCAAAAGACTTCCCGGAAAAGTTTTAATGAAATATAAAAACAAATCTTTGATAGAAATAATGCTGTTAAGATTGTTAAAAAGTTTTAATAAGGAAAAAATAATTTTAACTACCACGAACTTAAGGGAAGACGATATTTTGATAAAGATTAGTAAAAAATTAAATATAAAAACTTTTAGAGGCTCTACAAATAATGTTTTAGAAAGATATATACAAACAGCATCAAAATATAGGGTAAATAACATAGTAAGATTAACAGGAGATTGTCCTCTCATTGATCCAATTTTGATAAAAAAAATGTTGAATATTTATTTTCAAAAAAAATTTGATTATTTTTCGAATTGTTATCCCTATAATAAAAGATCTTTTCCTGTAGGTTCAGATATAGAAATTTTCAATTTAAAGATTCTAAAATTTATTGAAAAATCAAAACCCAATATTTATGAAAAAGAGCATGTTACTACGAAAATTTTAAAATTTTATGATCAATTTAATTGTGAAATTCTTAAATTAAAAAAGAATAATTCAAAAATGAGATATACCATTGATTACTACAAAGACTATGAAGTTATCATTAAAATATTAGATTATTTAAGAAAAAAAAAAATTTACGGAAGTTTTAAACAAATAATT
>MDTA01029929.1_pt1 | contig 12998 bp, 12 predicted proteins | sample 811151 | NCBI WGS metagenome assembly MDTA01 (sample SAMN05326648, study PRJNA326480) | marine metagenome | isolation source: seawater | place: Indian Ocean: South | collected 2010 | reverse complement strand
CAGCTCCGAAACTGGAAAAACTAGAACGGGCAATCATGTATGGAAATGCATACTCACCATAACTTTTAGATCGCGGGCTGCTTGGGTTGGAAATGTCGACGAAGGTACCATGTCTTACACTCGTTTAGCTAAGGAAGCTTCGGAGGAAGTTTTCGTCGGAACATAAAAGCTGACGAGCTCATCTGACACTCTACGCGAACACTTTCAGGTCTATGAAGGACCCGCCGGCTCTTGCCGAGTGGGGCGACCAGCTCTCAAAGATATAACCAAAGATGTATCGAACGCGAATGACCTTGACTCTCTTTCCGGTACCATTTCTGAACAGAAGTTGCTGTTCGATATCGCCCCTGGCGCTCACAATACTGGAATGTCTGGGAAGGTTGGTGACCGAACTGTTCCTTTTCCCCCGTCCGTTCAGTTTGAACTCGAGTGACTTACTGCCGGCGGTGAATAGGAGATTCGTATGGCCAACGTAGATTCGAACGCATGCGCTAAAGAGTACACGAGTGACATCTTTGCACACCTTCAAGACGTCGAGAAGCGCTACATGCCGGATGCTAGATACATGGAAACAGTTCAAAGCGATGTGAACTCTGCGATGAGGGGCATCCTTGTGGACTGGCTTGTCGAAGTCGCCGACGAGTACAAGCTGTCCTCGGAAACACTATTTCTGACGGTTGCATATGTCGATAGGTGCTTAGGTGTTTGTATGGTTGCGAGAACTCAGCTCCAGGTACTTGATAATTTTCTCCTTGTTTTCATTCCCTCATGCTTTGTTCATCTGGCACAGTTGGTTGGGATCACGTGTATGCTTATCGCATCGAAGTACGAAGAAATTTATGCCCCCCAAGTCGACGAATTCTGTTACATCACAGACAACACCTATTCTCGTGAACACGTGCTATCGATGGAAAGGATGGTACTGAACGCACTTGATTTCGAGCTGACTCATCCAACGAGCAAAACTTTTCTTCGACGATGCTTCTGGGCATTCAATAATACTGATACCAAAGTAGAGTTTCTTGCCAACTTCCTTGCTGAATTGGCACTTCTCGAGTACAGGCTCCTTCGGTTCTTGCCATCCACAGTAGCCGCAGCTGCCATTCATCTTTCATTGTTGACACTGCGGATCGGTTCAGATGTTGCCTCAGTCGTGCAGAACGCAACTGCACACAGCGAGGATTTGAAAGGATGTATTGTAGAACTTCACGCATGCCACGTATCATCACAAAAGTCTTCGCTCTCAGCTGTGCGGGAGAAATATGCTCAAACGAGGTTCAAATGCGTGTCTTTGATAACGCCTCCTGAACTTCGGTTATGAGAACGTGTTCAATGTAAGGTTGTATTCATTTAGGGTCATGGTCTATGTATGTTCTTGGTATTCATTGGGTTCGTGTTCATGTGCCAATCGCCCATGGCTTCGAATCCTTTAATTCTTCCATGATTTAATTCTTCGATAGGCGAGCGAGGAAAAGGAGGGAGCCACAAAAGGAAACAATCGAGCCACATGATGCAGTATTATGTGAGTTCGCAGATGAGTCAGTCAGCGGGTTTCTTTGCTTTGTAAGAAATGAGCGGGCACGGTCTCTCGCAGCACTCAATCTGGTCTTTGACCAGTCCAACGATCGAAAATGACGCAATGTTCCGCGAGGATATCTTTTTTAGCACTGCACAAGCTTTTGCGACAGGTTTGTCTCCCCCTGTGTTTTTTAGCTCGTTGACGACAGGGAAAGAACCGCCATGATAGATACTCTTACCAGCCACCACGTACTTGCCCGTCTGCATGTTCCAGATTCGCTGCGCCCATTACAGTGTTAGACAGTGGCGCGGTTTCCCGTGCCCGAGCGGAAGTTAGGTTGAATATTTATGATACCTGCATTCTTTGGTTTTGACTCAACACTCCAAGGTGTTGGAACTTCTGCTTGTCTTCGTCCACGTGCAACTTTCCCTGCACAACAAATTAAAGTTCGAGTAACGCAATTTCCAGACAACTTCCGATATGAAGAACAAGGGAACCCACGAAAAAATACCCGGCTTTCCCACACCTGGAACTCGATCAAACCAATTTCTTGCAGCGGTTTGAACGGTGTATAAACTCTGTATGGTGAGATCGCTGTTGGTTAGGTCTGAAAGGTCGATCGCAAATAGCGAAGTTACTTCAAGGGAGACATCTTGCGAAACGATTGCTCAATTAGTTATCGTCCCCCGCGCACAATCCTCAGACACATTTGTCCCACCGGACGGGCATCGGGAAGCTCAGGGACGAGAGGAGTGAAGCGACTGAAAAACTGAAACACATTCGGACACATATTCCATAACCCTCATTATTAGTAGTGATAATGTTTAATATATTTAATAAATACGAACGGTACCTTCGTACCTTCTACGAAGGTACCTTCGTATGAAGGTAACTTTTATTTCCATATTTAAAGCTTGATAAATAAATACGAAGGTACCTTCTTCGTACCTTCGAAGGTACTGTACGAAGCTACGAGAGGTATCACTATCTTGATTATTGGCTGGTATCATCATTAAGGGATTATATGGTATTCTAAGGGTTATTGCTTCTATCATATTATCACCGAGGCTTCACCGAAGCTTCATCGAGACTCGTCCCAAATCACAGCCTCCCGCGAACCAATAAACATCCCTGTTCTTCAGTCTCACAAGGAGGCACCTTGCACGGATTTAATACAGTATGTAAACCTTAGCGATAATAAACGTCGAAGTTGATCGATGTATCGATGTTCCTTCCGATTTCTGCCTCGCAGTGGGCGGTTAGTGGGGCGTCGATGTCATGACGGTGGAACATCGCAGAAATCCTTTAGCGCTTGAGATATTCAACAAAAATGTTGTACTTTTGCTCGTCCTTCGACTCGCTATTCTTCGCTATTTTAGCGCTCAAGTTTTTTTAAATCCTGCTCAGGGGGCACGTTTATTCAGCCTGCCTTACTTAACTGGAACTAAAGGGGTATGTCATTATCGCCACACTGAACTCCAACTACTCGCGCGTTGATTAGCAATGTTCTTGCTACAGGTGCCTTCAGTAGAGCGCGCGAACCGACGAAACATAGTATTCGGCACGCTCCTCTCAATCGATCAGTTCGTTGCAAAGTTACAAGGGAAACAGGTCGAGAGGGTTGCTTCATTTCGTGTATATCAAAGCAATAACTACAAAGTGCAAACTTTGGAAACTGCAACGGGCATTTCTGTGTTGCTGTTCTCAGATCCAACGTTCCCAGATGCGAAGTCACGACTGCGCAGATGTTGTCATATTTTCCACAAATATAGAAACAATAAATTTACGCAAGAGAATGGGCCGAGACCATGCATACATTCATGCGTGCTTGAGCAAGAACTCGTGCGAGTGCTTAGATTAAATTAAAACAGGTCGGACAACAAAATATGTTGCAAGGTGCGGACGATTTACTAGCAGACAGTGCCGAGGAACTTACTTCTCTGAAACCGAAGTGGTTTGTTATGCAAATGTCATGCTGGCGTATGTTGTAAGAAATCATTACCTTGTAGTCCATGCGTTCGCCGCGTTCATCCATGTATATGCCGTTCATGAAATTCACAATAGCTGCAGAGATCCCGCCTTTAGGCACGGGGAAAGCCGAAATTTCGTTGTTCCCTGAAGAACCTTTGTCAGATACTTCATGATGTTATATTATTCATAACTTGCCTGCTGCTGCAAAGAGAGTTTCCAAGCTGCTCACGTCATGCATCGTGTTTTCCATCCCGCGTTCCATGATTTCATCGACGTATTTTAACAGCATGACGTTTAGTCTCTTAGAATTAAGGTTCGTAAACGCCAAAAGTCTTGTATTCAGTAGAAATGTTAGCTTCTTACGTGAATAAATATGCGATAAATACCTTATGTGGTTAGAAATAGTCTTTTCATAGAAAATATCTTTCAGATTGATGACGAAACGTGGATCGATCTGTAGTTTCTTGTGTTATTTCTATGTTAACCAGTCGATGGATGTAAGTAAAATCTTTTTTACCAGACGTTTTAAGCGGTATCCCAGGTGCATGACCTGATTTTCAAGCATTTGTCGCTAAGTGAGCACGCATAATTGATGTCGGCATCTTGAAAATTTGTTTCCCTACTTCTGTAGCGTTTGCGAGATATATCAGAGGCGCTTCGCCTGTTCGGTACGATCTGACGACTGAGCTAGCACGCTGCAGGAGACCGTCGCTTTTTGATTTCACGAGGAGTTCAGATAGTACTGCCTGTCAATCTTAGATGAGGATCCAACGCATCTAAACTTGTTGACTAGTGATTGCCAACCTCACATGCAAATCGATCATATTGCACTCCCCTTGACATGATTGTCGTCATCATAGCGAACATTTCCTTGACCAAGCCAGATACAAGCACCACGCCCCAAACATTCTGTGGACAAAGGAACAATCAGTTTCATTCACTTAATTAAGTAAATTTCATACCTTCGTCTGCTCATATTCTGCCCAGGTCGTTTGGAGCCAGGCGAATACCTCTTTGTCAAAAAGATTTGAAATTCCCGCGCTGTTCGGCGCGTCCTAGAATGCACTTAAAGTGAGACTAGGCGTGCCCGTTTCGGAACTTTCAAACGGTTAAATACCACCATCTCATTAACTTCGCAGCTGATTTGTAAATATGAAACAAAAAAATATGAAAGAGAGAGGAAACTTTTTACTCGCAGCGCCTTTTCTTCACTCTCAGTTTCAAGTTGCTGCTGATGTTTGATGGAAATCCACTGACGACAAGAAACGTAAACGCGACACGTGACCTGCCAGATTGTCTAAAGAAGATGTAGACCAACCGAAGCCAACAAAACTTCATTGAGAGCGCCCTTCACAAGCGTTCTAGCAAGTTCAACCAGTCTTTCGAGTGTAGTAGCTTGAATAGGAGTCACACTAGACTCGTCCAACGAAATGTTCTCTCCGAAGTATTGTCTAGAAAATGAGTCTATTTGATTGATGCACCTTTGTGAACTTAACATCAAACGCCACACCTTGACGTCGCCACAGGACGATTCGTGATAGACGGTGAAGCAATTGAAGTTGAATTTCGTCCACCGAAGTGACTATGACGCTGTATATAGAGGTTGCAATTAATTGATGTCCCGCCCTTGCCAGGACAAATAACACTGACCGCTGATAAACGACGCGCGCTCTGCTGTAGAAAAAGAGATGGGAATCACGAACATTTTTTCGCAGATAAGTGTGACATACCCCGATGTGACATACACGCTGGCCACTTTGATTCTCCTTCAAGCCAATGCCTGGGAGTAGCAAACAACAACTTATGTCTCCCTTTGAAAATGACGTGACGGCGAGCAGCTACCATCAAAACCACGCGACAGTTGACGTGGAGTGCAAGATTGGAAGATCAAATGGAAGATTTCGGTAAGCAAAGCACTGTCATCAGAGAGTTGTTTCTTTCTGACATCCTGAATTCGACAAAAGACTGTTGGTTCAGAAGAAACGCGTATATGTAAAGTCCAATTTTCGAATGCACCTTTGCGACTTGGATCAGCACATCAATCACGTGAGTTTCGAAAAGCATCTGAATAATCCTTTCCTGGCACAAAGAGGTTTTTTATGCAAAGGCCTGCAAAGGCTCTAATACCAAGACTGTGTGAAAAAGCACCTTAACATGGCATGTGAATTTCACGTCCGTGCACAGTTCGTGCCTCTCGTCAGTTAAGAGGCAGTTTCGTATGAATGTCAGGAACAGTTGAATGGTCTTTCCGTCGTCATCTTTGAGTTGAAGGTTGCTGCTCTCAAGTCGTTCGAGAGGTCCGCTAAGGCGAGAAAATAATATAGGAAAAATTTCTCGTCTGTGTAAAAGGTTTTCGAGCGTGTGAGAAATATAACGTCGCTGCTCTGTGACGTTCTTTGCGCTGGCGTCAGCAGGCAAAGTTAGGAAAACCAGTAACTTGACTGCGCGAAGACGTGAGAAATAAGGAGCGTTAATACACCAACGCTGATCTGATCGAAGCTTCCTCACCAGAATCAAGAATCAAACTTTCAGAACCATGGTAAGTAAGCACCAACGGGAGGAGATGGGTCTGAAGAAAATCCCATGAGTATAAGAGAAACGCGACCGGCCTCTCGTGCGACTGGTCGTGCCGAAGGAAACGCAAAATGTCCTGAAGTGTCTCTGTAAATTGTGCACGGTTAAACACTTTGGTTGCTTTGGGCCTGGAACACATCGAAGTACCGTGGCACATTGGATCCTTAACGTAAGGCGAGTCCCGCACGCGGGAATCCCGCCGTCTGCCCAAGGAACTGACGAGACTCTGGAGATGGGCCTCGGCGAAGGTAGTTGCACTGTACATCGTGTCACTCGAGCTCCAACACGGAAGCGACAAGAACAACCGGCAACAAGTAGGTATATAATGTATGAGTATTTATTAACACTTACGAAGGTAGATATTTAAAAATACTGATATTTAATATCATCATATATATCAGTATAGTATCAGTATCATATATCACTGTCAAATGACTAGTATATGTTATTTTATTAGAGTATTATTTGCGGTGTTCTAATAATATGAGAAAAATATCCACCATATGACTAGTCTACATATATAGTGTCTACATGATATACTGATCATGATGGTCACGGAATCTACGAGTACATATTGCCATACACTAGTAGCTACGAAGGTACGAATGAAGGTATTAAATACTTCGGCAGGTTTTTGGGGTTTTATGCGACCGCGGAGAAGAGGAGAAAAAACTAAACTGCCCCACCGCAGGATCGTTTTCCCTCTTAAGTTTCGAAAATGTCCCTCATCATGGGGGTCGGCAGTGGGGTTCTCGCCCTCGCACTTTTGCTGTGAGTTGATGTTTACTGTGAACTTGAGCACATTTCTCGAAACTTTCTTTCGTCTTTGGAACCAGGATCGGCGCAGTCGCTCTTTGTTACCTTGGTCAAGGTGGTCGCCATTCAAGGTCGGTATCGTCGTGCACATTTTATGTGTTTTCCCGAAATACATGATATCGCTCCGTAACAGTCGCGTGACGGTTATCGTCAGCATCATCTTTGTCATGATCGCCATTTTGCTGTTATCTTCACCACGTGGCGACACTCGAAGGAACGATATTGAAGCAGAAATCGAGGTCTTCCACTCAATTCCTTCCTGCAAAGACGTGTCTGCCCGGGTGAGCACTGAAATTCTTGTTGTCACAGGGATATGATAACAGGGTTACCCAGCGCGCGCTCATGATGTCTTCGATGACACTGGCAATAGTATCAGCTATAAGCGCACTAGGGGCTTTTCACATTCTTCCGCCCGCATACGCAAAAACTATTGATGAGCGCTCAGGTATCATGAAGATTAAAAGCTGAGACACTTTGATGACAGAATCGGGATTAATCCGGCGTCCTCATGAATCCGGGTTGGTCCAATGCACCACAAGTTTTCCTTATTTGCCCGGGTTACACTTTGGATTTCGGCGAAACCTTGGAGGAAAAAGTGTGTGGCAAGCGGTTTTCAGCAGTGTCTGTCTTCTTTGCTGTTTTCAGAGGTTTTTGAATGCTCAGATTCCTGCTGCGATTCACGAGATTCCCGTGGCGAGTCTTTTTCTTCATCGCCCTCACCAGCAGGTGAAGAGGAAAGGATCGAGTCAACGCATCGTTCGTTATCCAGAAAGTCAGCAGCATGAGCGGCCAAGCTTATTGTATTCTCTTGACTCTCCATCCGCAAACCAGCATCAGAGACTGTCATTGTATCTTGATTGTCGTTTCCAGTCTTACCTGTACTGATGGCGTGTTCCTCTGCCATGGATAAGGCGAAAGCACGCTGCAGAAGCGCTTCTTCGTCCAGCGACAAAGGATCGACGATTGGGGAAGGAGGTTTGCCCAATCCTTTAGCTATTGTATCTTGTGCGCAGATGAGTTGTGCCGCAGCGTTCTTCTCCTCACTACTTGCATCGTTCGTGTCTTTCATTTGAGCTTCCTGTCTCGCACGCTCCTCCTCTAACGATACACGCAATGCTAACATGAGAGCAGGATCATCAGCACCGTCTGCAATTGCACCATCCCTCGCATGCCCTCTAACTGCAGCCTGGCTTGAAGCTGCAGCAGCAGCGGCAGCAAAGCTGCTGGCACCATTTGTGATGTTATCATCGGCCATGAAGACCCGTGTGCTTAAAAGCAAATCAGCGATTATGGCGCCTGGTGGAACAGTGACGATGTTACTATTATCATTTTTGTTGACAGCGGCGACGAAAGCTTCCAACTTCTCTGAGTTCTGCTCTATGTCCCCAAAGCTGATCACATCAACTGCAACATTACACTTTCGTAATTTTTTCCCGACTGTTGTAAGCTCATCTTTACTAGCACACACAGGACTTCCTACAAAAAGCACGATTCGCATGCGTTGGTGTTTGTTTTGACGATGTTTTAGCGCCAGATGTGCAACCTGAATTACGGAAGAAGTGATTTCAGACCATGAAAACCAAAGCAGCTGGCTGCAGAGGACTGATGCTGACAGCTCTCTTCAAACTTTCCCTCGCGAGAGAGCAAACTTAAAAATCTGGGTTGCGGTTGACACACCTGGACTCCTGTTGAGAGTTTGATTGAGCCGCCAGTGGATATGCCATGGACAGCGTTGAGCACCTGCCCGAGATCATCGGTTGGAGTAACTAGAACCCTAGGAACCTTGCCTGCGAGACTGAGGACACCAACGCTATTTTCAGGATTTGACTGTGTTTTAGCCCCTGCCAGAAGGTTGACGGCGTCCCCCTCAGCCTGGAGAAAAACAAGTGAGCATAGAACCGAAAAAATCGCCAAAGAACGTAACCTGCAGCCTTGAAGGAAGGTAGTCCGAGTTGCGAACATGGTCGCTGTTGTCGATGCAGAGCATGGTGGCCTCGAGCACCATTTTTTATTGTGACTCCGTGATAAAAATAAGCCGCGACGTACAGGCCTGTTTCGTACAGGTCTGCTCTTTGACCGTCGTTTAGATTCGTCGTTTAGAACGCTGGCGACGCAGTAATTTGTTGTCGTGTCCTTCGATCAGCAGGATTTGAGTTTCGGTTTCTTCAAGTGATCGCGCACAGGGTTGACAAGGTCGACCAGAGGTTGTGGTGCTATGACCGAGTGGTTGATCTCTGTTTTCGAAAATGGATGACGGATGACCTTCGACAGGTCGGGGCATTTCGATTTCGATTTTAGCCTGGCTAGATTGTAGCCAGGGGGCGTGGCAAACAGTCAGAGACTTGTCATTTTCAATCCGGACCTAACCAGTCACCCGCGTGCTCTAACGCGATTCCTGATTTCCGGGATATTACGGTGGATTTTGCACTGATTTTGTCACCTACCTGTCGGCGTTGTATTTATTTGTCCCGATTCTTGCTCTTGGCTAGCACAGGCAAACAGTCAGATAGCCGGATGGGTGGCGCAATCGGAGACGAGTCATGACGAAAGTTGGTGAAAGAGTTGTCTTGGCACCAGCTTGCGCGCACGACGACGCCGCGTGCGTCCGAATCTTGACAGAGAGTTGTATCGTTTTATGGCGGCATCTGCTTCTATACGATACACCGAGCAGGTCCTACACTGACGGCACGTCCTGAAACTCTCATCCACGGTCGGGAGGGGCGCGTCAACACAGGCTGGCCTTCCCCTCGCTTAGTTCAAAAAGTCTTCATCTGTGATATCCCGTACCAATCCTCGAAGTATTATTTTAAGTTTCCGTTCCGAGAGGAACACATATTTTTTGCAGTAACTCGTACTGAACGACGAGGGCACCTCGACGGTAACAAACTGATCGGGCTGCCCGGGAACCATATTACTCAAGTGATAGATGCCCCCGTAATTTTCAGATTATACACTGGGTTGACAACGATCAACCTGCTTGTTTTACGGAAGCTGTAGAGAAGGTTTTTGGCGGAGATTGCACAGAGCATGCTGAGGTCACGAAAGCGAGCGAGAATTAATGATCCCCCACCGGTGACCGATTACGCCGTTCTACCGGCGAAAGTCGCCGGAAGTTTTAGATCATCCTCGACTTCCCCTTCTATTGCTTTGCATATCGAACCCGTTGTCAAGGTGCGCGTCCAATTCACGTTTGAAGTTCATCTTGAGTGCGCCTCCCAGACCTCCCTGACACGAGAATCCCCGTTTACGCCAGAGCGTTTACAGGTTCATTGACAAGAAAACGTTCCTTGATTGGGGTCTCACATCAGACTGGCACGTAGATGGCCCGAGGAAGCGTCGTACCCCGGGTGTCTCGGAGAGCGCAGATCATGGTTTGGTAGCCTCTGAGAAAGGAAAGGGCACGAGACACAAAAACGCGTGCAGTGAAGGCTATGGTGAGATGACCGAGGGCTCAATTGAGCGTCTCTTTCTTTTCCTCAAGACACTATGTACAAGTCAGCCTGCCGCAGCTGATAGCGTCCCGTCTCGTGTTAGAACACCTTCGGACTATAGATTGGATGATAGTGTGAACATGTCGACAGCAAGCACATTCATCGACATCGGAAGTGGCTATGGGAAGGTAGTTATGCATGCGGCACTCTCTGCAAAAGTGGCCAAAGCTGTTGGTATCGAATATGTCGCTTCACGAGCAGCGATGGCGATCAATTCAAAAAATGACCTTGTCCATGGCAACCACGTATTCATGACTAAGTGCGCAAGATGTGCTCTCCGTGATGTTTGCGACCTAGAGCACGGAGACGCTACCAAATATGGGACGTTCAACTTTTCGCACGTGTACATTTATGACAAAGTTTTCTCCGTTTCTACCCTGCAACTGCTTGCCAGACAGCTGGCAAAATCGCCATTTAAAGTTTTGGTCAGCTATCAAAGGATTGAAACATGGCGTCGTCTAGGACTGAATCACATCGTAGAAGTTGCCGCAACTCGCATGAGAACAACTGGTGGCCAAACCTTCAAGGCCTACATTTTCGTGAAGCAGACACAGTTCATGATTGCCGAAGAGTTCTCCTCGTGATATGTCATTTTTCTTACACCGTAGGTTTATAGCAACCCTGAACTTTCCAGATCTAACAGAACGATTTTAAAGAGACCGGGAGGCGTTTGCGTTGTCCAACTGCGGCGCAGAGAGGTGCAACAGGGTCAGCATCGACACGACAAGTGCAAAGCCCCCGAATCTGTAATTTTCATTTTCACATATCTGTTGCACGTGTCTGTCTCCACGTTTTCGCGCATTCGTATTTTCATCAGTTCATATTTCAGGGATTCACGGTGTGTGCGGATCACCGAATGAATCTAGCATCATTTCGGGATGCTTCCCGGCGCGGGCAATAGTTCTTAGCTCGAGCTCTACGGCGTTCTTGAACTGTAACGCGAATTTATAGTATTCAGTTTGAGGCTGACATATTGTTCATAAATGCATCTGTTGGAACCTCGTTTAGTGAATTGCGGTTCCTTCCCTTGGCGGTGTTGTAGCTTCAAATTGGCATCTTTTCACCAAATCACATGGGAGAACTTCATATCAGTTTATTTGGAAGCTCTCCGAGCGACCTGCCCAAAACACCTATCGCTCCGGTTGCTGCTTGCCGACTTATTCCGAAGCTTCCCGCTTGTTGACGCTCTTTTGTATCACGGATGTATTTAGATAACAGCATCCTTACCAATTTTGCAGTGGCGACGTTTCTACCTGCCCCGGCACTCATAGCTGTGGCTCCTCCGACAGCAGTTGCCAACGCCAATGTCTCCCCAACATCTCCAAAACTCTCTCTTTAGACAAATCTTCGGACTCGCTCACTGCCTTTCGTTTCGCTATATGAATGTTGAGATAGCCCAAGACTATAGCTGCTGCAGCACTATCGCCACATCCCACAGTGTCGACTACATTAACTGATGGAGAACCAACATACGTTTCAAGACTGTCCCTTGTGAATAATGCAGCACCGTCAGCCCCGCACTTTATGACGAGCCATTCTGCAATTCACTCTGGCCGATTCATAATTGCCTCAGCTAAGATCTTTGGTAAACTTGAATCTTCGGAACCACTTGTGAGCTCCAATCGAAGTTCGAGGTCGAGGTCTACAAGTGCAGCTGCTTCTTCTACAGTTGCAAGTATAACATCAGCGAAGGAAAGCACCTGTTTCAACATAATACTACGCTCAGTATCTTTGGCAACAATCAATGCCCGAGGACCAGGATCAAATATGACGACTGCACCGCTGTCTTTCGCCGTTCTCACTGCTGCGTGTACTGCTTCAGCCTCAATTTCATCAAAGACAAAACCATTAACAAAGATTGCTGAGCATTGCGACAGAGCTATTCTTGCTGCATGGTCAATTGTCTTAATGCCGGGAAGCAGAGGCCAAGGGCCCGTGTCATAGCGAGAGCAAAAGGCGTGCTTTCCAAACCCATCTGTCAGTACGAAGCAAAGCAGAGTCCGGTTCATGTCAGATTCTGCCTGTAAGACATCTTCTGATGCAAGATTGTATACTGAGATGCCCTCATCAGCTAATATCTTCCTCAGGAATGCCTCATACCTATCGTCACATAAGTGGCCCACGCATCCACATCGCAGTCCAATCCTTGAGGCAGCTATGAGGAAGTTGCAGTACAAGGGGCATCTGCTCGAGTCGGAAAGAGATATCGGGGCATCTGCTCGAATCGGAAAGAGATATCGAGATAGCGAGAGGAGCACCTAGAAGAACCACTTGGCGCCAAGGCGGTCTGCGGCGGTGGAGGCCTACCGAACAAAGCGCTCGATAGTCTGAACCAACTGAACCAACTGAAGATCCCAAAAAAACCAGGCAAGGAACGGCGTCCTTCGAGCTGCGGGAGTTAAATTTGTGACTGACTGCTGAACCCGCCTCCCGGAAAAGCGCTGCCTGCACCCAGCTGACCGATGAGCCTCGTCGCTTGCATATTTGTCAATATACAACAACCGCCGGTATGCATGTATTTGCAACACATAAACCTTTTATACTCCTTTTATGAACACGCACGAAGTTGTTACGGGACTCATAGACTAGCTGTATGTACAAGAAGCCTATTCAATCCGTGCAAGGTG
>MDTA01074245.1_pt1 | contig 12999 bp, 14 predicted proteins | sample 811151 | NCBI WGS metagenome assembly MDTA01 (sample SAMN05326648, study PRJNA326480) | marine metagenome | isolation source: seawater | place: Indian Ocean: South | collected 2010 | reverse complement strand
GCTTCTTCTGGTGTAATGTAGGCAAGTTCGTGTGGCTGACCCTCTATCGTTTTTGTTTTAGGAATATCTTCATTCGTTGTATAAATCGTGTTGCCAAGCTCATTGGCATAATTTCTCCACTCGTCTGTCATTTCTCCTGATGCAAGTTCGCTAGGCATCATCAAAGATATAGGCCCAGATATTTTTCCTAAAGCTTTTAGGTAAGCACCAACCTTATTGATAGGGTCTGGTGCAGGTATTTTATAATCAGGTAATTCTTTTCCAGAAAAATAGTGGTTTGGGCTGAACAAAGCTCTAGCTGCCCACTTAGATGGCTTGTTCCCAAATGCCGTATCTAATCCTAATGCTGCAAGAGTTCCACCACCTGCTATAAACTGATCTGGATTTTCAAGCATCCACATATTCATATCCATATAAGGATCAAACAAATACTTTTTTACATTAGCGTCCATGTATACTACTCCTACTGGCTCATAATGTTGTAACTCATAACCACTTCTAAATTCTGTGAAGAACTGTCATTTGTCGTTGTAAAACCAACTGTCTTGGATGTTGTTGTGCAGTCAATCTCAATAAAAGTTCCTAGTGTTGTATCCAATCCTGTTGTGTTTGCTGTGTAGGTAGATGAACCTGCCACCACTGTCCCATTGACTTGTGGCTGAACATCGATACTTCCATTTGTAGTTGAAACTGAAATACCAGTTATCTGTATTTTCTGTTTCCAAATCTTCTTCATTGTAAAGGTAGCATTAGAACCAGTAGCAATTTTTAAATACATACAGTCCGAAGCAAGAACAGCAGGGAGTTGTGATGCAGGTAAAAGACCAGAAGCATCCAGAGAAGCTACGCCATTGGCTGCTCCTCTTTGTGAGGTAGCAATGACAGATGATAAATCTACATTGGCATATTCTAAAGCTGTACCAGTCGCATTAACACGAACATACTGTGAAGCATTTGTAGTTGCAAAGTTTGGAAGCGAACTGTCTGGGGATGTCTGCAACCATTGTGTCCCGGTATAAAACTTTAAAATGTTTGGTGTCTGGCTAGTATCAAGCCACAAATCACCTGTAGCAGGAGCAGACGGAGTAGAGCCAGAGGTAGTCAGTTTTGCTTTAGCTGATAAGTCAGTGGCTAGTGAATTTACTTTTGCTTGTGGTATTTCGTTATTGTCAATCTCTAACTTGGCAAAATCAATAAGACCAGAGCTTGTATTTACAAAATTACTTTCCATCATCAGGCCAGTTACATTTGTTGTTGAAGTGTTTTCAACAGTGATAATGGAGACAAGGTTTCCTGATGTAACGGCTGAATTAAAGTTTACTGTATTTTGTGTGATACTTGTGGTGTAATCAAAAGTACCACCTTCTCTTTGCAAGATACCATTTTTATATACCTGCAAAACTGTATTTTCATCATGGACAAATGGAAAGATTGTCTGGTTGGCTGTAGTTAATGTGTCTGATCTCACATAGCCAGTAACAGCAGTTGCCCTTACTTTAAAAATAGAAACAAGTGTATTGGCATTGACATATGGTGTAGTGTTAAAAGTTACAGCACCTGCACTGCTTGAACCTGCTGTTGAAGATTTAGTATAGTCGTTGCTTGCACCTTCTCTTTTTAAGACACCATCAACATAAACAAGTAAATCGTCTGTATCGCTGTGCTGATAATCAAAAACTGTTTGACCAGTTGATACACTCTGATCTGAACGTGAGTGAAGAATAGGAGCTCCGATTGTACCTGCAACAATGCCAGACGCTCCTCGTATTTGATCGTTTGTAGCAATCGTTATCCATCCAGTTGTTGTATCTGAATAAGAACCTACTCGATATTGGATACCTGCACTGCTATCTCTTCTTAATTCTATTGGCCCTTCCCAGACACCCGAAGCATCAAACAGTTGATCGAGTAATTCACCTACTGTTTTTTCTCCAAACTCTGCAGCATTTATGTATCTAACTATATTTTCAAACTCAGTATTGATGTTTGAACTTGAACCATAGTTCTGGGAAAATTGTTGTCTTAATCTAGCCATTTAATTTCTCACTTTTTTACGTTGACTGCAAAACCAATAAGTCTAAGAAGACCACCTCCACCTGTAGCTTTGAAAGAATATTGAGCAGCTTTGTATCTAAAACTCCATTTACGTTCATACTGTTTTGATAATGGCACACCAACGAAGTAGTTGTCGTCCGTTGTGTCGTCCACCTCAAAGACTAAAGAACCTACTTGTTTACCATCTAGGTCTTGGGCTTCCATTGTTATTGTACCTTTTCCTGCTGCTTGGATAATAACGCTGTGTGTGTCTTTTGTGTCTGTCAAAGAACCATGCCAGAGCAGGGGTGTCATTATAGTAAGTTCTGGTACAAACCCTGTTTCATCTTCCACTTGATTAACATTATAAACGCCACCAGTTGTTCCAAATACCAGTTGACCTCCAAGGAAAGCTCCACATCTTGAGTTTAAAAAGTCTCCTGTGTTAAACTTTGGTTGTGCTTCTCCTCCTTCTGGATTGAGAGCCAAGGTTAAACGCTTGCACAAGACGTTACCTGCCTGTGGAAAAAAGACATGATACTGTGCCATGTCTTGATCAAAGACAGCAGAGATTTGCTGTGGGTCTGGAACAGACGCAAATAACTCCCTGTAAAGAATATCTATCTTGTCTGAAAGAGAATAAGAATAAACAAGTATCCCATTTTCTTCAGACCTTTTAATGGAATGGATGCCAGACCTTGAACAGAACATAAGGTCTGTACCTGCATTACAAATCGTATTGTGAGATGCACAGCCAATGTTTATGAAAGTATCATCATCGATAAGCCAGTTATCGATGGAAGGATCGATCTTATAGATAATAGCTCTGTCACCTGTAAAAACGCACAATCTGTTTTGTTCAAAAGCTCCAAGACCAGTTATCTGGTCGGCTGTTCCTAACAAGTTAGCAATGTCAATAAAACCTGCTCTTAATACGTTAGTACTGTTATCGTCTTCGTCGTCTGGGAACACTTCTTCATTGTCTACCCGGCTAAAATGTACTTGTGTTTCTCGCCCAGGTATTCCTGCAACAACCATTCTTCTCTGTATGGAGTTTATAAATGCAGGGGTTAGGTTGTTAAGATCAGCAGATTGGTTTCTTGTAAAACTTGTTCCGTCATATCTATAGGTTGCTCGACCTTTTGAAGCAAAATGAACAGACTGGTTAAAAACAGTTGAAGTTACAATCGATCCAATAGGGTGAACATTCTCAAGAAAATGATCTGCGTCTGATCTAAAGTTTAAAGCTGACCCTGTCTCTTCTACCCAGACGACATTTTTTTTGCCATAAAACTTTACATGATTAACTTTATGGTCGCCCTTTCTAAAAGCAACAGTTGGGTCACGAACTATTTGACCACGCCAATCACAGAAACCATTGGTAAGCTGTACTAAGTGTTGTTCTTCCCCAGTATCTAAAGATGTTATGTCTCTCGAAGTATCAAGACCTTGAAAGTTTTCATAACTGAATGTCTGTATTGATACGCCACTTGTAGATTGTACGCTCATGTTGTTGAAAGAGTTCCATTATATTGATTTGTTTTCATACCATTAATGTTGGCAGGGTTTGTTCCGTCATCAACAACCCTCATTTTAATCTGAGTATTTCCATTTAACTCATTCCAAAGTTGCTGATTTAATGTCTTGTAGTAATTAGGCATATATATCTGCATTTTTTCACTACCCTGTTGAACAGAGTAGTGAGCTAGTATACCTGCAATAATTATCTGATCGTCGATCTCTCGTGTTTCGTCTGGCGAAGTATAGTAATTAATGTCACTAGCACTTGTCGTTGTAACCTTTTGACCATTGACTGTTGTCGTTGTGGTCGTTCTGGCTGCATATGGATGCTGACGAATGTCGTCGATAACCATATTGGCAAATTCTAAAAACATAAGAATTACATCACCATCCACTGTAGAAGGATTAAAGTCCCCAAACCTTCTTAGTGCTTGCATAGCCAGTGTTCTAAGAGGGGAATGTTTCGTTCTAATATGAGGATTGGTGTTACTTGTTTCTGCCATTATCTCTTCCTAACAACTCTTGCATTCATTACAAAATGGTGTTGCTCAAAACGCTCAACATCATCTGCATCTACTTCGTATTCAAGTCTGCCAGTTTGAAAATTTCTAATAGGATCAATGTCTGCTACAGGAAACATAGAAGGTTCTTTTTCCCTGCTTTCATACCAGACAGTCTTTGGCTTTAGCCAACCAGACCTTTTCTTAGGTTTTTCATCTTCCCAAGCTTCATTAATATTGGGTGTTGACGGATCATCACCTTTTAGTGTGCCGTCTTTGTTTCTGGCTCTTTTTCTTTTTAATACCATTTAGTCCTCCAATAGTTAAAGGGGAGCAAAAGCTCCCCTTTAATATGGATCATTTTAAAGTATTGGTCGTCCTTATGATCTGGAGTTCCAACCTTTGATGTAAGCGTGAACCTTGTCTTGCAAGAGTTCCAAACCACATTCGGTTAGGTACTCGTGCTTGACTGAGTCAGCGTCTGGGGCTTGTCTATTTTCCAATAGCTGAGTATCTCTGCCTTCGAGGAAGCGATAAGACAAATACGGAAAATCAACAATCACCATTGCATTCTTCATGTGGTCAAGCTGTCTAAACTGTGGGTGTAAGTGAACCATCAAGTCACCTGCAAAAGTTGTGTATCTTATAAGGTTAACCCCATAAGAACCTTCAACCACTGTAGGCTTCCATCTGTCTTTACCCATCTGTTGAAGCTGATTGGCTACTGTTTCACCTACAAAAGCAATCTTTTGGTTGCTTCCATATTTAAACACAGTTGACATTAGTAAGCTGTCAAACCCTGCCTCAGTCATAATACCTGCACCAGAACCACCATAACTAGCGTATGATGTGGTGATGTCTACGACGTTTGTTAGGGAATTAACCAGACCACCAGTGTAACGTGTTGGAGATGCAGTTGTTCCGTTAGCTTCGTGCTTAGTGCCAAAGAACATTGCTCTTTCAATATCGGACATATGTAGTTTAAGAGCCTTTGTCATGCTCTCATCCATCTTGTCACCAGTTCTTAGATAGGTTGAGCTTAAAGTATTAGATACTTGAAACGCAGTTCTAAAAATCTGTGTGTAGTTGGAAACTACAGATGCGTCAAAAGAAATAGCAGTAGGGCTTGTGCCACCTTCAGCCGCCGCATAGCCACTTATAAATAGCTTTGCATTGTCTGCAATTTGGTGGGTTGTACCCCCTATGTTTCTAGTAACAGCTAGAGAAGTTCCTGTTGTATCAGCAGTTGCTTGCATAACCTCACCAGTTGTCTGGTTGATTATGATTGCTCCACTGATGGCGTATTTATTATCATCAGATGCATCTATCGTAATAGTAGCAGTTGATGCTGAGTTAATTGCACCATTTACAGTTATCACTCGGTCTGGGAGTTCATCTCTAAAGTTCTTGTATTCGGGGTCGTCAGTTGATTCAGACGAACCCATAGATAATAAAGCATTTAGAGGAGCATTCCCATTAGGCTCTAATAGTGTAAATAGCTCTCTATAGTTTTTTGGACGAAAGTCAGTACCGAACTCACCAGTACCTCTCATCCCTTGTATTGCTGCCATAAGTAAATCTCCTTCTGGCTTAAAGGTTAAGGTTTATTTTTTTGGCGAGCGTTGTGGAATTACCTTCACTTACTCATAAGTCTGTAGGCCGTAGCGTACTTGTGACTTAATTGCAACGTACACTAAAAATTTCTTTTGTTCGTCCCTATTAAACAATACTCCCAACTTTCTTTTTCACAATCCCTAAAGAATTTATCTGGGTGTATCCTTTTGGTCATACTTTTTTCAAAGTATTCCACTGGATAAAACAAAACTTTCTCTATATCCAAGGCAACAAGAGCGATAATATCGCAATCTAATTTGGTTAAAGGGACTTTAGGAAGGCGACCAGAGCAGACAGAGAAGTGATAAGTTGAATACTTTGTACGTATTCTTCTATACTTTGTTGACTTGACCTGCACTCTTAATGGAAAGTTATTATGTAAAGCCAGTATGTCTATTTTCTGAAGGTGTGCAAAACTGCAAGGTATACCCATCTTCAATAACTTGGTAAGACAGATGGCTTCCCCAAGAAGACCCATGTCCAGATGGGCGTATCTATCCTTTTCTACCATAGAATATATGTCTGCCAACTCTTTTTATTTTTGATACGTCTGAGAGCCAGTAGGGTTTTACATAAGTAGCATGATAAAAAAGTGCATTTTTCCCAACGACTGTAACTTTTGCATCCTCCATGTAAGCGTCATACATTGTTTCAGCTATTTGAATGGATTTATTCCATGCTTTCTTTTCATAAGGTTTGTCTGATTTGCCGTCACACGTCCAAGAAAACGCACAAGATTTTTTGCCAGACTGAAGTACAACGCCCTTTACAGTATCTGGATAATATGGGCTATCTACTCTGTTTAATGTTACTTCTGCAACAGCAATCTGTCCTGCAAGAGGTTCGTTCCTTGCCTCGTGATAGATATTAAGTGCTAAATAAAAAATGGCTTCTAGCATAGGAACTCCAAAAAAACGCCCTCCATAAGGAGGGCAGTTAGATGGTGAGGCACTTTTTTATACGATACCTTTTTTCGCCATTGCTTGATTGGCGAATTTGTCAAACCTGCTTTCACTTGGAGCTTCAGCAGGTGAAGGTGTCGAAGATGGTGTTGAACCTAAAGAGCCAGTATAAGCTGATCTCTTCTTTGCTATCTCCATAAGACGTGCCATCTCAGGAGAATTGAGGTTGTTCTTATAATCCTGCATTAATTTCATAGTTAAACTAGGATCAATTAGGTCTTCCATTGTGTATCCACGCTCTGCCATAAAGACAGTAAAGTCCTGGGCTGCTTCGTCTGGCAGACCAAGTTGTTGCTGTACTCTATCTACATTGTTCGCAATTTGCTTTTGCATCGCTTGGATTTGCATATTGTTTGCATTATCCATTGCACCTTTAGCGGCATCCACGTTTCCTTGAGACTGTGATAAAACCTGTGCAAGCATTTGCTCTAGTCTAGCCATTCTACCATTCATCGTATTCATGCCAGACGCATTACCTTGCATCATTTCAGCGTATCCCGGTGGTAAGCTAATTGCATTTTCCTCAGACCATTTAGTCATTTGGTCTTGCATGGAAGGTTGCTCACCTGCTTTTGCAGGAGTTTCACCAGTCGTATTACCCATAGGTGCGTTCTTCTTACTTGCTTTTAAAATATTTTCTAACGTACCTGCTACGTCTTTAGGTTGCATACCAGGATTAGCCTTTAATATTTTACCTACCAAATCATTAACTGGTTTTAAGTTAGCATTTTGATAGTTGAGTTTAGCATACCTCTGCATGGTAGAAGAAATTTGCTTTGGGGTCATATTTCTTTTATTGCCATCACCCATATCAATCTCATAGACAACAGCGTCTGCTTTCATTTTGTCGCCTTCTGTATCTGGGCTACCTTTGGCAGTTGCTTTGTCTTGATTGCTGTCCTTTGCTTCTGGAACAGGAGGGGGTGTTTCCACAGGTTTATTGTTAGGCGTACCGAGCTTTGCCTGTGAAATGCTGTCTATTATTTCTTTATCATTAATTGCCATTATATCTCCTTGGGAGGCCGTAGCGTCCCTTTTGTTGAATGTAATGGCATTATGTATCGTTTATTGTACCAGTGTCGTCCTTACCTATAGCAATTTCTGCATGGTACTTTGATCTAAGTTTTTGAGGTAAATCCAATAAAGCTTTTGCTGCAAAGATTGAACCTCTTCTAAAGTTAATTTCATCCAAAGACATTGTCGGTGATTCAGCGATTGCCATTGCAGAAGAAACGATTTCCTCCTCCATTACCTTACGCATGACTGTCCACCCTTTACTTTTTTCTAGGGCATCTATCGCTTGAAGCGATGCCTTTGGGTTCATTTCTTCTTTTTAGGTTTCTTCTTTATTGGTTTACCTGCCATCACAGCACCATGTCCTTTTTTCCCAGACGATGTCTTGTGAGGTATTGAACCCATATAAGGTTTTAAATTTGGTTGTTGTCCCATCACATTTTCCATATCATTGTTGTTAATAAAATAATTATAGCAGAGCAAGCACCTATCAGTAGTCCCTCTATTCTTTTAAGACGAATAAAAAGCTCCTTAAACTGCAAAGAACTTTCGTGTTCCAAGACAAGTATTCTTCTATCCAGTTCTTCAATCTTTTCTAACGCACCAAATAAATCCTGCTTCATTACTTTTATCCGTTATAATTAAATGGCCAATTAACAGCGTTTCTTGTGTTTGCATTAGGCACAACATTTTGATTAGCTGAACTTTGATCGGTAACTATTTTTGTAGCAACCACTGAACTAGCAGACACAGAATTGTATGGAGTTAAGGAGTGAGATGAATCACTTATATCTGTAATAGTACTAGAATTGTTGCCAATCAATAACACTGTTTCAGATGCTGTAGGATTACTAATATTTGTAGATGATGGATAAGTTCCACCAGTTTTTGTTAAAGCACCTGAAGGAGGAGTAAATTCACCTGTATATACGGCCTTTCCTTTTACAATTCTAAAGTCTGTTATGTATCCATACCATTGATAATTTCCATTTACATGACTACCTATAGTTAACGATGTACCAGTATGATTAAAAGCTGAACTATTTTGATTAGCTTTTTGTATGCCATCTAAAAAAATAGTTGTATTTGACCCATTTCTAACTAGAGCTAAATGATAAAACCTATTTGTATTTAAATTACCCTCTAAATCAGCAACAAGATCATATCTAACTGTATAAGTGTTACTCCCACCAATTCTTGCAACAATTTCTCCACCAGTAAAGTAAAATTGTAATTTACCAGATTCTAAATCAATTAGATAATCATTGTCTGATAAAGCACTTATGCCATATTTAAACCAAGTTTCTATTGTAAAATTTCCTGTACCTAATGTAAAATCACTACTTGTAGCCTGAAGACGACCACCATTAAGATGAATTGATCCAGAAGTAACATTAAGAGGTGTTGATCTTTGTGCAGTTAACAGTTTAGTATTTGTTACAGCAGTTAATGGAGAGGTTGGCACAGTAATATTAGCAAGAAATGGAGTTAATGCATTTGCGGCTGTATTACCATTTGCAGTTATAGTATAGCCATTACTACTTGCATCTGTAATACTACCAGAACTGTTTTGACAGGTTAATAATTGTGTTCCAGATACGGCAGTTAAAGGAGAAGATGGCTTTGTAAATCCAGAAGCAGCATAAATAGTACTGCCTGTAACTATTCTAAAATTAGAGATATAACCAGTTAATAGATGTGAAGTGTTATCCATATACCTAGAGCCTAATCTTAAAATACTTCCAGCTAGACTTACTGTTACACTTGCAGTGCCTTGTTGAACACCATCTAAATAAAGATAAAAAACATTTGAAATTCGTTGAAGACAAACATGATACCAAGCATTATTCTCAATAGTTGAAAAACCAATTTGTGTTGATCCTCCTCCGTGTGTTACAAAAAATTTATCTTTTGCTACAACAATTCCACCATCAGCACCACTAGCTTGACAAGTAGCAAAGTATCCATCATAACTTCCTGAAGTAGTGTGATATATCCACCCTTCCATTGTAAAATCCCCAGTGCCTGAAAGAGGATTTGTCGTATCAATATAATCTCCATTACCATCAAAAGAAGCAGAACCACCAGATGGTGAAGTAGGAGTGTAAACAGAGGATCCAACTACCATTCTAAAATTTGAGATATACCCATATGTTAAATTTCCACTTCCATTATCATCAGAACCAATTCTTCCAATATTATTACTAGGTGCAAGATATGTAGTTCCACCATCATCATATGATCCTTGACTCTTACCATTTAAGTATAAAGTGTTAACATTTCCAACTTTTTGTAAGGCAACATGATACCAAGTATTTGCTGATATTGTTGTAGTTCCATTTATTCTAAATGCTCCAGTAGTAAAAAATCTTAAAAGATTATCACTACCAAGTTGTATTAAAGTATAAGCATTGCCTGGGCCAGTACCTCTACCATCATAATGATGTTGATTTACACCCACAGTTGTTGCATAAAACCAATATTCAAGTGTGTAAGCTCCAGACCCCATTGCAATACCAGGTATAGATAAATTATCACCAGTACCATCAAAGTATACAGAACCATACGGGCCACTAAAAGGTGTAGCATAACTAAATGCTGTATTACCATTTGCTATAATATTATAACTTAATGAACTTTCATCATCAGCTATTATTGAAGGAATAAAATCAGAAGCAACTGTATTACCATTTGCAGTTATAGTCAGATTATTAGAACTTGTATCAGTAATAGTACCTGTACTATTCTGACTAGTTAATAATTGTGTTCCAGACACAGCGGTTAAAGGAGAAGTTGGTGGAGTAAAATTAGTAGTATAAACAGCAGTACCGACAACTACTCTAACACTAGATATATATCCATTATAAAAAAGTGAACTTAAAGACGGCCCATATGCTCCAATAGTTATTTGATTACTTGGATAGGTAGCACTATCTCCCCAAGTTCCTTGACTAACACCATTTACATATAATGTTGTAGTTCCAGAATTTTTTACAACGGCTGTGTGATACCATGTATTTGCAGTTAATGCAGAACTCGTTATACGAGTAGCACCAGAAGCATAAAAATTTAACGTATTATCAGTATTAAGATAAGTAGTCCAATCATAATTAGATGCGTCACCACTTCTTCTTCTATCAATAATACCTTGAACACTTGAAAAACTTGCAGCGTAAATCCAACATTCTGCTGTAAAATCGCCACTACCTATGACTAAATTACTATCAGTAGCTGTTAACAAATAATCTCCATTGCCATCAAAATAAGCTGAACCATTTGCCTGATTTATAGGTGCTAGATTATTTGCAGTTAACAGTTTAGTATTTGAAATAGCAGTTAAAGCATTAGTAGGTACAGTAAAGTTAGAAGTATAAACTTCAGACCCTCCAACTATTCTGAAATTTGAAATATAACCATTCATAGGTCGTTGAAAAGCATTACTAAACCACCTACCACCAATAAAAACTGTTTTTTCTGTAAATTGAAATGCAGTGCTTTTTGATCCTGTATTTGATTCCTGTACACCATTTACATATAATTTTTGCGTATTGGTAGAATCATTATTTGTGAAAGCAATATGATACCAAGTATTTGCTACAAATGTTGTGTTACTTGTAAAAACAACTGACTGATCGTTTTCTAATAATTTTAATTTACCATCAGTATAAAGCATTGTAGATAAAGACCCAACATTTTTACCCAACTGAAATACTCCGTTAAAGACAGATGTATCATTAAAGTATACCCAACATTCTATTGTCCAATCGGCTGCTCCTAAATCAAAAAAACTTGATTCATGAGGAATGGATAAATAATCGCCAGTACCATCAAAAAATACAGAACCTGTTACATCAAATTGTAATGAAAAGGTTTGTACAGTTGTTGCGGCGTTAACAGTATCTGATACAGAAAAAGTCAAAGCAAATGATCCTGTAACATTATTTGTATTCGGAGTGATTTTAAAAAATCTGTTTGTTGTATTTGTTGAAGGGTTTAAAGCTGAATATGTACCACCTGATGTAGCAGAAGAAGTAACAGTAGCTACATTAGTAATACTTCCAGAAGTAACAGCATAACTATTTTGTAATGTAGTACCTTCATCTGCATCTGCCCCTACAAGCTCAATAGATGTTGCTGTACCATCAGTGGCTAAAGTAAAAGAACCACCTGTAGTAGGACTAGAAATAGTAGGTGATGTATTGATTGTAGCAATTTTATACCACCCATTGCCATTGTAAATGTAAAGACCTGAGTTAGCCGTTACCAAAGCTTGATCTCCTGCACTCGGAGAACTAGATGTCATTGCCGCAATGTTTGCATAAACAGTAGTTGTACCACCACTTCCTGCTGAAATCGTAATTGTTTTTGTTGAACCACTACCAGAAGCTGTTACTGAACTACCTACAAAATTCAAGGTTGTAGCAGTAGTAGATAAAGCAGAACCTTCTTCTGATACAGTTACACCACCAGAACCACCACTATCTCCAGATACTTCACTGTTTGAAGTGGTAGAGCCATCTGTGGTTTGAAGTTGAAGCTTACCATCGGATGAACTTCTTTTAAGGATAACTTTATCTGTTCCAGTACCTAAATGAACTTCAGAAGCAATAACTTTTTTATTAGCATTACTTGTATCTTTTACAACGAGATCGTTATTACTGTCCGTTTCTAAAACAGTATTACCAACTCTAATAGGGTCTGAACCAGTTCTATCGGCTCTATCTCTAGCCTTTGTCATCCTCAAGCTCCTTGTTTAATTGTTCTCTAAACACTTGTTTCATGGCTAAGATTTGATCTATGGTAAATCGGGCAGTGTCTTCTTTTTTTTGGATATCAAATAATTGACGAAACAAATATCTTGCTTTTTCACTTAATTTTTCTTGATCGTATTCCTTACCCTCGTAATTAATTTTTGGTATTTCTGTATTTGTAGTTTCGGTCATATTATCTCCTATGAGGGTTTAGTTGGAAAATCTTTCTCTGTAATATTAGGAAAGTTTTCGTGAGTAGTTATATCTCTTAATTGTTGTCTATAAGATTGCCACTTAGTACGAGTAGCTTCTGGAACGTCTGGCTGTTGTGTCCAATCAGATTGGTTTAACAAAACATCTCGTACCTTTCTTAACATTCTTGCTCTTTGTTCATCTTCTGACCCTTTGGAAATAGAAGGATCATTTTTAAACATTTCTTGTGCATCATTATGAGTTTTAACAATCTCATCTTTTTCTGCTTCAGTTAGAAGTTTTGGTTTTGTTTCACCTGCAATGAAAGCAGGAAAATTATCCCAATCAATATCGTCTTTTGTAATTTTACTCATGGTTTAAGTCCTACAAATGTGAAGTCATAATTAACTC
>MDTA01146581.1_pt1 | contig 13003 bp, 11 predicted proteins | sample 811151 | NCBI WGS metagenome assembly MDTA01 (sample SAMN05326648, study PRJNA326480) | marine metagenome | isolation source: seawater | place: Indian Ocean: South | collected 2010 | reverse complement strand
CAGGATTGATTTTTGCTACAGGTGTTAATGCACCAGTTCTGCCAATTTGAATCTCAATATCTTTTATTTTTGAAATTCCGCTATTGGCTGAAAATTTGTGAGCGATAGCCCATCTAGGAGCGTTAGCAACATTTCCTAACCTTTTTTGTAATTCAAAATCATTAATCTTATAAACTATACCATCAATGTCAAAATCTAAACTTTCTCTTTTTTTTTCAATCTCATTATAGTTAATCATTAAATTTTCTATTCCTACAATGGTTTTATTTAATGGATTAATTTTAAAACCCCATTTACTTAAATTTTTTAGATATTCACTTTGAGATTTTATTTTCATGTCTTTTTCAAACCCATATGTATAAGCGATAAATTTTAAAGGTATTTTTTTTGTATCCTCTGGATTTTTTTGCCTTAAAGATCCAGAAGCAGCATTTCTCGGATTAGCAAACTTGCTCGATATTTTTTTAAAGTCTGAATTTTGAATAAAAACTTCTCCTCTAATGTCTATTTCTCTGGGAAAATTTTTATTACTGACTAATTTTGGAATATCTTTTATAGTTTTTAAATTTTGAGTAATATCTTCGCCCTCTTTACCATCGCCTCTTGATAATCCTATCTGAAATGATCCATTTAGGTATATTAACGATGCAGATATTCCATCTATTTTTGGTTCTGCGCTATATTCAATTTTAAAATTTTTTTTTTCATCTAGAAAATTTATGATTCTTTTTTCAAAGTTAATAAGATCATTCTTATCAAAAGCGTTTGATAAAGAAAGCATTGGAACTTTATGCTTAATTTTTTTAAAGTTTTTTGAAGGTCTAAATCCTACAATATTAATAGGGGACTTTTGATTTTTTGAAAAACTGTACTGTTTTTCTAATCTAATTATATTATTCCTAAATTCATCAAATTCAGCATCAGAAATTAATGGTTTATTTTTATCATAATAAGCCTCATTGTATTTCTCATATTCTTTCAATCTTTTTTTATATTCATCTAAAATTTTTTTTTTGTTCATTTATTCGAAAATTTTTTTAAATCTTCCTACAAATCTTTTAAACAATGATCTCTTATCTTTTGATTTAGTCTGTTCAAATTTTTTAATGGAAAAATCATAGTCTTTATTAAAAACTTTATAAGAAGCTTTGTACCAATCACTTGATTGATAATTATAGCCTAACAAAGCTGCGTATTTTTCAGCTTCTGACTCTAGTCCAATTATATAATGTGTCTCTACTAGTCTGTGAATAGCCTCTTGAACATATACTGTGGTACCATAATTTTCTAAAATATTTTTAAATCTATTTATTGCTGGTATCCATTTTTTACTTTTAAGATAATGACGACCAATATACATTTCTTTACCTGCTAATCTATCATTTATCAAATCAATTTTAAATTGAGCATCTATAGCAAATTCAGTCGTAGGATATTGATCAATAACTATCTTAAATTGTTCTTTTGATTTTAATAATGGACCCAAGTCTCTTTTTTCATCTACAATATTTTCATAATAACACATTGCTAATAAGAAATGAGCATAATCTTTATCTTTATGTTGTGGATAAACTTTCATGAACCTTTCTAGTTCATATATAGCATCAGGATAATAATCATCAGAATAATAAACATAAGCTGTCATTAATGCTGCGATAGGAGCCCATTCAGATTGTGGAAATATTAATTCTGCCTCATTAAATTTTTTTGCAGCATAAATTGTATCTCCATTTTCTAAAAACTCATAATAAGCTTCATTATAAAGTTCAATCATCTGAGATTCTAAATCTTGTTTTTGAATTACAGACACCTTTTCCTTTTTTGAACAAGACAAAAATGATAGTGAAAGAAAAAATAAAATTAAAAAAAATTTTAAAAATTTCATAATATTTATTAACAGATTATCTTAACTTCTGTTAAATAAATTATTAAGCTATATATTTTAAATTTTGCTTATTAATTAAGGTATGTGGAAGGGTTTTTTCGTTGATTTCTATGATTGAGTAATTTTTTTGATCTAAAAATACTTGTCTAAGCAAATCATTCGTTAATTTATGTCCACCCTGAGAGCATTTAAGTTTTCCTATAACTTTATAGCCAGATAAATAAAGGTCACCCATACAATCAAGAATTTTATGATTAACGAACTCAAAATCATTTCTTAATTTTTCGTCATTAATTATTTCATTGTTTTTAACTACAATAGCATTATCTAAAGAACCTCCTTTAGCTAAACCCATTGCTCTTAAATTTTCAATATCTTCATAAAGGCAAAAAGTTCTAGAGTTAAAAATCTCTGTAAGATCATCTTCATATACCTTAATATTATTTTTTTGAGTTCCAATTAATGGATTTTCGTATTTAATTTCAAAATCAATTTCTAAATTTATTTTACTTGGCTCAACAGAAATAATTTTTTGGTCTTTTTTAATTTCAATCTTATTATTTATTTTTATAACCTTAATAGGTTCGTTACTTGAAGTAATACCTGCGTGATTTATTTTTTCTACAAAAATTTTCCCAGATCCATCTAAAATCGGCACCTCTTCATTGTCAATCTCTATTATAATATTATCTATTCCAAGTCCAAATAAGACACCCATTAAATGTTCAATTGTAGATACTTTAACTCCATGTTCATTTGAAATAGTTGTACACAATACTGCACTACTCACATTATAAACATCTGGTGAAATTTCGTTGTTTCCTTTTATATCAACCCTCTTAAATATTATTCCCGTATTAGGTTTTGCTGGCTTAAGATTTAACGTAGCTTTTTTTCCGGTATGAAGACCAACGCCCTGTATTTCGATGTTTTTTGAAATAGTTTTTTGCTTAAATATTGCCATGAAACACTTTTAAAGTGTTTTAAAAAAATTTGAAAAACAAGAAATATTACAAATTAAAACCTAATTAAAAAAATTGAAAAAACGTTCAAAAAATCCCTGATTAATGCGTTCTTTTGGGACAATTAAGACTTCATTTTGGTTATATCCATTTATTATTTTAATCGACATTTCAAAAATATTTTCTGTTTTATCTGTTAAAAAACTCTTAACATAATTTGAGTTAAGAATATGATTTGTTGAGATTTGATATTTTTTTAAAATTTTTTCTAAATTCTTTAAGTATTTGTAAGATAAACAGATAAAACTAATATCAATAGAAAAAAAATCACATTTTGAGTCTTTTGGAAAATCTATATTTTGTTTCCTATCTAACAAATAATTATCTATAAGCATATGGGTTATTTTTCTATCATTTATAGTATTTTTACATTCATCCTTCGCTTCATTTAATAAATGATTTAATTCATTTTCTGTAATAATGTTACTATTGCTGTTTTTTTTTATAGAAATTTGAATTGTTAAAAATTCTTGACTTTCTACTATCAAATTAATTTTTTCTATAAAAGTTTTTAAGTTTTTTTCAATTTCAAAAATATTTTTTTTAAGAAATTCATCTATTAAAATGAAACTTATTTCACTTTCATAATTTTTGTTATTTATCTCATTAAAATATAAATTTTTGAATTTATTATTATCATAAACTGAAATTGCAATTTTGTGTGCACTTAAAAATAAATAAGTTTCAAAGTTTGATTCAGTTTCCATTTATTATAATTTGATTATCTTGTCTTAGATCTAATTTTTTGATAATTTGATCATAGTCTTTATTTAAAATATCCATTGTTGTTTTGAGTGATTCATTCAGATTATCTTTTGGTAATTTTATTAAAACACCCGAAATCGTTTCTATATCCCACCTTCCTGATTTAAAAAAATATAAATTTTCTATCTCATCAAATTTAAAGTTTGTATAATTCATAGTCTTTTTCAAATCAAAGAAACTTTTTTTATCAAAATTTCCAAATATAAATGGTAAATCTTTTTTAAAATTCATTGATCTAATAAATTTTCCATTTGAACCTAAAAAAAAAAATTTTCCATCTTTTTTAAATTGTGCCAAAAATCTAGTTTTATCAATTTTAATGTATAGTGTAGATGGATATTTTTTAAAAACAGAATATTTTTCAACTAGATCATTTGAATTAATTATTTGTTTGATTTTTTTCTCATTTATAAAAATTAAATTATTTAACTTTAAAAAATTAAGATCATTTATTAATTCTAGATTATCTTTTTCATCTAAACCAATAACTTCAATATTATTCAATTTAATTAAATTAAATTTATCTAAATTTTTATTATTTAAGGTTCCAATTAAAAAAAATAAAAAAATATATATATAGATTTTTTTACTTCGACTTTGCGGCATCTTTCAAAATTAATTCAATAAGTTTTATAAAATTTATTTTATTATGTGCAGCTATTTCAGGTACCAATGAGAGATTTGTCATACCTGGTTGAGTATTAATTTCTAGAAGATAAAATTTCCCTTTAAAAAATTTAAAATCTGATCGGGTGACACCCCTACATCCAATTAGTTTATGTGCTTTTAATGCAATTGTCATAAGTTTATTGTATTCTTTTTTTTTTAAATCAACTGGAATGATATGTTCAGTTTTTGATTTTGAATTATACTTAGCTTGATAATCATAAAATTTTCTTTTGGGTTTTAGCTCTATTGCACCAAGTTTTTTTGAACCAATTATTGCAGCTTGAATTTCTCTTCCAGGTATAAACTCCTCTATTATTATTTTTTTGTAGTTTTTAAGTAATTTTAGATTTTTGAAAATATTTTTTTTTGAACAAATAAAAACATTAACGCTTGAACCTTCATTCAATGGTTTTATTACAACTGGAAATTTTAATTTTTTATTAATTAATTTAATCAAATTCGATTTATTTTCGTCAAAATAATACAAAATAAATTTAGGAGTTATAATATTATTTTTAATAAAAATTTTTTTTGATAATTCTTTATCCATTGCTATTGCTGATGAAATAATACCTGAATGGGTGTATGGTATTCCTGTAGTTTCTAAAATCGTTTGAATATACCCATCCTCACCGAATTGGCCATGAAGAGCATTAAAAATAATATTTGGTTTAAAAGAATTTATTTTTTCAAATAACTCAAAATTAGGCTCAGTTATTTTTACTTTATAGTTATTCTTAGCAAGTTCTTTTGCTACTTGTCGACCTGTATCCAAACTTATTTTTCTCTCTTTTGATATACCGCCGGAAATCACTAATATTTTTTTTTTCAAATTATTCTAAAATTATAATTTCTTTTTCTAAATTAATACCTGTTTTTTTTAAAACATTTTTACTCACATAATTAATTAACTTAATCATATCCTCAAATGATGCATTACCTTTATTTACAAAAAAATTACAATGTTTTTCTGATATACTGGCATCCCCAAAACTTTTATCCAATGGGACTGAGTCTTTAATAAGTTCCCACACTTTTTTTTTAGTTTGATCAATCGGATTTTTAAATGTACTTCCACTTGTTTTGATTCTTGTTGGTTGGGTTAATTCTTTTTGAATTTTAAGTTTATTAGTTTGTTTTATTATTTTTTTTGCATCACTTTTTACTCCTTTAAAGGATGCGCTTAAAAAAATTAAATCTTCAGATAAATCATTATTTCTATAACTAAATTTTATGTCTTTGGATGGAATGGTTATAACATTACCCATCTTATCAATAGCTTGAATAGATAATAAGATATCTTTGAATTCCATTCCAAAACAACCAGCATTCATTTTAATTCCACCGCCAATCGTTCCAGGAATGCATGACAAAAATTCAAATCCGCTTAAATTATTCTTAATTGCAAATTCAGATAGAAATTTATCAGAAACTGCACTTCCAGAGATTATAATATCCTCTCTTAATAAAGAAACATTATTAAAATTATCACTTAATTTAATTACTACACCATCAAATAAATTATCTGTTATTAAAGTATTTGAACCTGCGCCAAGAATGAATATTTTTTCCTTATTATTCAATTTTTTTACAAATTTAACTAAGTCTTTTAAGTTTTTTGCTTTGTAAAAAACTTTTGATTTACCTCCAATGTTAAACCAATTTTTTTTCTTTAAGTCTAAATTAAATTTTACGTTTTCACCAAAATCATCTAACAAATTTTTTAATTGAATTATTTTCATTATATTAAACTTGGAATCTCTCTCATCCAGTTAGAAATCGATCCTGCACCCATTCCAATTACTATTTTTTTTCCATACATATTTTTTTTAAAAAATTTTGCAAGTTGCTTATTATCATTAACTAAAAAGAGTTTTACTTTTGAATTTTTAATAATATCTTCTGCAAATTCAAAATAACTAAATCCTAATTTTATCTTTTCCCCTGCAGAAAATACTGGGCACAAAATAACTGTATCAGCATTTTTAAAAGCAAATGAAAATTCTTTTCTTAGATCTTTTAATCTTGAAATTCTATGAGGTTGAAATACACAAACTTTCTCGTGATCTTTATAAACTTTATTAACTCCCTCTAAAACAACTCGAATCTCTGTTGGATGATGAGCATAATCATCATAAAAATCTATATCATTATAAGTAAAAATTTTATTAAATCTTCTTTGAACACCACCAAAATTTAACAAACCTTTTTTTATATTCTTAATAGATATTCCAACTGTTAAAGCTACTGCTGCTGCAGCTACAGAATTACAAATATTATGAATACCTATTAAAGGTATTTTAATTTTTTTTATTAAAGAATTTTTTTTATTTGGAACATTTATTTGTAAATCAAATTCTGAAAATTTTGTATTTTGTTTTATATTTTTAATTAAAAAATTGGATCTTGGATTAGTTCCATAAGTGTAAAAATTTTGGTTTTTTAACTTTTTTGTAATCTCATTGTTAATCTTGTTATCGATGCATATAAATGATTTTCCAAATGATGGAACTTTCTCTATAAATTGTACAAAATGTTGTTTTAAATCTTCTATAGATTTATAAAAATCCATATGTTCCCTATCTATATTTGTAATTATTGAGTAGGTTGGAGGAATATGAATAAAGCTCCCATCGGACTCGTCTGCCTCTAATATCGACCAATCACTTTTTCCCAACTTAGCAGTATTTTTTAGGGAATTGATAACACCTCCATTTATTATGGTAGGATCCAATTTAGTTTTTTGGAAAATTGAAGCAATTAAAGATGTTGTTGTAGTTTTTCCATGAGACCCAACTACGACAATATTTTTCATTAAAGATACGATATGAGCAAGCATTTTACCTCTTGTGATAATAGGTAATTTTTTTCTTTTAGCCTCGATTATTTCAGGGTTATTTTTTTTTATCGCTGATGATACTACAACGATAGTTGCATTTTTAAGATTTTGTTTTTTTTGCCCTATAAAAACTTTTATCTTTTTTTTTTTTAATCTTTCAACATTTTTATTAAATGTTAGGTCACTTCCTTGAATTTTGAAGCCTTTAGCTTTCATTATTAAAGAAAGTCCACTCATACCAATTCCACCTATTCCTATAAAATGAATAACTTCTGTATTTGCTAATTCAATTTTCATTAATAATTCTCAGTATTTTTTGATTAACATTAATCCATGTATTTTGGTAATTTATTTTTTTTAAATTTTCCTTTTTTTTAATAAAATCAGTTTTATTATTTAAAATGGCCTCTAAAAAATCTTGAATTTTTTCCTCAAAATATTTTTGTTCAATTATCCAACAACAATTTTTTTCTTTGTAAAAATAAGCATTTTCTAACTGATGGTCATCTTTAGATGTTGGTAAAGGAACTGCTATAAAAGGAGTATTCATTACCGATAACTCTGCTAAAGTTGAGGCACCTGATCTAGTTATACAAAGGTCTGCTTCATGAATTAAATTAGCAAAATTCTTATCAAAACTAAAAATTATATTTTCTACATTATTTTTTGTATAAAATTCATTGAGAGAAAAAATATTTTTTTCTATAGTTTGCTGAATTATCTTTATTGATTTTTTTTTTGAAATATTTACAATTGTATTTTTCAGATCGTTATCAAATATACTTGCACTTTGACTTCCTCCAACGATTAATAAAGTAAATTTATCTTTTATTTTTTTTGAATTACCTAGTTCATAAATTTTTTCACTTACTAAAGGATTGATAGGTACAATCTTTTCTTTGTATTTTTCAGGGAAATTTTTTACATTTTTTGTATAACAAAAAATTTTTTTACTGAATCTTAAAAAAAATTTATTAGCTTTACCCAAGACTTGATTTGGCTCTATTAAATAAATATTTAATTTAAGTATTCTGGCAGCTAGAACCACAGGAAGTGACATATAACCACCTGTGGAAAAAATTTTTTCAATATCCTTTTTTTTTAATAAAAAAAAAGATTTGATAGTCAGGGCTAAAATTGTAACAAGATTAAAAGGTAAAAAAATATTGTTTAATTTTGGTGTATCAACAAGATGAAGTTGATATATGTCTTTTTCAAAGTATCTTAAACCTCTCTTGTCAGTTGATATTATTACATTAGCTTCTTTTTTAAGATGATCACAAAGAATTTTGGCAGGTATTACATGCCCTCCTGATCCTCCAGTGGTAATTAAGAAGTTTTTCTTCATTCTAGTAAATTTTTCTTTTTGTTAGATTTAAAATTATACCTGATAAAATTGAAATACTTATAATCGATGAACCTCCATAGCTTATAAAAGGAAGGGTCATTCCTGTAGTAGGAAATAATCTTATATTCACTCCAATATGTATCATCGCTTGAACTAAAATAAGACTCACACAACCTACTAAAACTAATTTAATTCTTTCTTCACTTTCTAAATAAACTTTTTTAAAAACAGAATAGATAAAAGTTAAAAACAAAAATAAAATTAAGATTATTGCTATAACACCAAATTCTTCAGATATAACAGATATTATATAATCTGTATGAGCCTCAGGAACTCTATTTTTCAGTGTTCCTTCTCCAATCCCTTTTCCAAAATATCCTCCACTTGAAATTGAGTCTATTGCTTTCTCAGATTGTGCATTGAATGTGCCAGTTTCAGTATTAAAAAAAGAGAATATTCTATTCTTTATATATTCAAATTTTGGAAAAAATTTAATTAAAGTATAAAGTCCTACAGATAATATTAAACAGGATGTTATTAAAAAAAAAATATTAATTCCTGAAATAAAAATAAGCACTGACCAACTAAAAAAAACCAATAAAGTTTGTCCTATATCTGGTTGAGCCGCCAACAATAAAGCTATTATAAAAGTTATTAAAAAAGAGAATAAATATTTTAAATAGACGTTTGAGTATTTCTCACTACTGAGAATTAAACTAATTAAAATAATCAAAAAAGGCTTGACTAGCTCAATTGGTTGAAATCTGGGCAAGAAATACAAATCTATCCATCTTTGAGCGCTGTTCACCTCAACGCCAATAACTGGAACTAAAAATAACGATATAAGAGATAATAAAAAAAATAATGGAGAAATTTTAAATAATCTTTCTTCTTTAATTGATGACAAAACAAAAATTATGATTAATCCTAAAATAACAAATGACAGATGTTTCAAAAAGAATGCATAGTCATTTGTATCTAATTTATCAGAAACTAATAATGATGTGGATACTAATGAAAAAAATAAACCCGTAAAAAATAATAATATTATTATAGATAGTATAAATTTATCTATATTTTTCCACCAGTTATAATATACTTCGTATGCTAATTTGCTATATTTCATTTAAATGTTTTTTAACTAATTTGTTAAAATAAAAACCTCTGTCTTCAAAATTTTTAAAGCTATCAAATGATGCTGCGCAAGGACTAAAGAGTATAGTTTGTTTTTGAAATTTTTTCTTTTTTAATTCTAAAAAAATTTTTTTAAGAGCATCTCTTAAATTATAAAAATTTTTATACTTTATTTTTCCTTTTAATTCTTGAATAAAAAATCTTTTATTTTTCCCATAAATAAATGCCTGAATATTTTTATAATATCTTTTAGGTAAAATAAATTTATCATTTTTTTTGAAAATACCTCCTATTAACCAATAAATATTTGAATTCACTTTTAATACTCCAATAGAGGATGAAAAACTTGTCGATTTTGAGTCATTAATGATTGTTAAATTCTTTTTTTTAAAAATTACTTGTTGACGATATTTAAGCCCCTTAAAATTTTGGATAGTTTTTTTCAAAAGTTTTTTCTCTAGTCTTAATTTTTTTGAAATTTCTAAAACAAATGTTAAATTTTCTCTATTTGTTTCGGTTAAAAAATAGTTATTATTAAATCTTTTTAAAAAACAATCTGTCCCTTTGGTATCAACACTAATAATATTACTTTTGAAACTTCGAGAGTTAAGCTCTTTTTGACTTAATAAATCATATTTGTTCACAAAGAACATGTCCCTTACCGATTGATTGCTTAATAGTTTAAATTTTGCCTTAACATAATTATTTAATGTTCTATGTCTATCTAGATGGTCGGCAGATAAATTTAATATTGCAGCATATCTAGATCTAAATAACTGGCTATACTCTAATTGATAAGAAGAAGCTTCAACTATAAAAATTGTTTTTTTTTTTATCTTCTTTGCTGATAAAATTGGATTACCGATATTTCCAACTAACTTAACATCAAATTTTTGTTTTAATAAAATTTCATAAAGTAACTGACATGTAGTAGATTTACCATTAGTGCCTGTTATTGTAATACAATCATTTTTATAAAATGCATAAAAAATATCTAAATCAGAAAAAATTTTTTTACGATTTTTTTTTAAAAATTTTGTTAATCTACATTTATTTATGTCAATACCAGGGCTTAATATAATTTTATCAAAATTTGATTTTAAAATTTTTTTATAATCTAAAAAATTTTTTTTTATGTAAATTGGTTTTTTTTTAAATAAAAAATCGTCAAATAAAAAAACATTGCTTTTATATTTTAAAAACTTATAAGTTGATAAACCAGTCTTTCCTAAACCATAGACCAATATTTTTTTATTTAAAAAAATACCTAAATTTTCACTCATTATCTTAATTTTAATGTAGCCAAACCAACCATTGCTAGAATAATTGAAATAATCCAAAACCTGATTACCACTGTGGACTCTGGCCAGCCTTTCTTTTCAAAATGATGGTGAATTGGAGCCATTTTGAATATTCTTTTTCCAGTAAGTTTATAAGAAATCACCTGGACCATTACTGAAACTGCCTCTAAAACAAAAAGACCACCAGTAATTGCTAAAACAATTTCATGTTTTGTTATTATACCAACAGCGCCCAATGATCCTCCTAAGGATAATGAGCCTGTATCTCCCATAAAAATTTTTGCAGGAGGAGCATTAAACCATAAGAAACCTAGACATGAACCTATTATAGCTCCACAAAAAATTGAAATTTCTCCTGTTCCCTCAATATAGGGTATTTGTAAGTAATCTGAAAATACAATATTGCCAGTGACATAACTTATAAAAGCAAAACAAGCAGCAACTAAAATTACTGGCACAGTTGCTAAACCATCTAACCCATCAGTTAGATTGACTGCATTAGACGAACCAACAATGACAAATATTGAAAAGGGAATAAAGAACCATCCAAGGTTAATAATAAGATTTTTAAAAAATGGAAAATATAAATTAGTCATATCTTGATGATCAACAAAATAAACAAAAAAACTAATTCCTATGAAAGCTAATATAATTTGCAAAATTATTTTTAATTTTGATGAAATTCCTGATGAGTTATCTTGCTTAATTTTTTTATAATCATCAAAAGCACCAAGCAATCCAAAAGAAATTGCAACATATAAACAAAATAAAATATTAATATTTGATAAATCCCCCCAACATACCACTGATACAAGCAAGCCTAATAAAATTATCACACCTCCCATTGTTGGGGTACCAATTTTTTTTATAATATGATCTTCTGGCCCATCTTGACGAATAGGATTTAAAATTTTTTGATTTGAAAAAAATTTTATAAATGGACCTCCAATAATTAAAACTAAAATTAATGATGTAAAAACTGATAAACCAGTTCTAAATGTTAAATATTTAAAAACATTTAAAAATCCAAAATTATCTACAAAATTTAATAAAAATTGATAGAGCATTAATTAAACCTTTTTAAATTTTTAACCATCTTATTTAAACCTGTCGCATTTGAAGCTTTAATCATTAAATAATCATTATTATTTAAATCGTTCTTAATCAATTCAATAATTTGAGATTTACCATGTAAAACTTGACCCTTTTTAGAATTTGAGATTTTGCTAAAAATAGAATTAATTTTTTTTCCCATTACAAAAACTTTATCAATTTTGGTTTGATTAATAATTGGAATAATAGATTGATGTAATCTTTTAGAGTGTGTGCCAAGTTCTAGCATATCTCCAAGTAAAAGATATTTTTTTGATGTATTGGTCTCGATCTTATCATAATTAAGTATTGCAGACTTTAAAGATAAAGGATTTGAATTATAGCTCTCATCAATTAAATTAATATACTTTTTGTTTATCCTCAATTTAGAAAAATCTCCTCGTCCTGTGGGTACCTTAAAATTCAAAAAAATTTTTTTATTTAATTTGAAAATATCGGTATAAATACTCATTACAGCTAAAGTAGCCAAAATATTATAGATATTATTTTTGAAATTATTAGCAATCAAAAAAAATTTTTTTGAATCATTTACTTTTATATTAATTCTATAATTTTTGACTTCTTTTTTTATATTTATAAATTTAATATCTGATTTTTTACTTTTTATACCAAAAGAAATAATTTTTAAGTTATTTCTTAAAGATAATTTTTTATGAAGTTTAAAAAAATTATCATCAGCATTCAATACAACAAAACCTTTTGATTTAGTATTATTTATAATCTCTGATTTAGCTAAAGCAATTTGATTTATATTTTTAAAATTTTTTGCATGAGCATAATTGATATTTGTTATTACACTTACATCTGGTTTTATAATTTTTGACAAATAATCTATTTCACCTTTTTTATCCATACCCAATTCTAAAACGCCATAATCATCATTTTGGCCCAAATTAAATAGGCTTAGAGGGACGCCATATTTATTAT
>MDTA01187791.1_pt1 | contig 13004 bp, 4 predicted proteins | sample 811151 | NCBI WGS metagenome assembly MDTA01 (sample SAMN05326648, study PRJNA326480) | marine metagenome | isolation source: seawater | place: Indian Ocean: South | collected 2010 | reverse complement strand
TATATCAAAAAGAAATAACTTATATATTGCGTCTGCATTACCTTGTGTACCAGACTTAAATTCCATAGTTCTAGCTCTAGCAAAACCTATTCTATATCCACGAACTGTATTCACCCCAGATACACCAACATTACTCGTTACATCGCCAGTTCTTGGGCCAAAATCTGTATATAATTCTATTTCTTTATATGGTGTTGTTTCTCCAGAAATTTCTCCAATATCTGGTTGTCCATATACATTTGTTACATTAACAAAATTACCAATATTATATGTGGATACACCAGCATTTACTGTTCTAAAAGCTCTAGCTTTACCAAAGGTAATATTAGTAAGACCTATTTTTTCTACCTCATAACCTTTTACATAAGCTTTACCTGTTGACACTTGTAAATTTAATAAGTCTTCTGAGGCAAGATAGTTATCATCAGTTATAACTCTTGTACCAGTTGTAACACCGTAGGCTCCTTTATATGTGACACCTTTATAATCATTATCTATTTGTTCTTGTACTTTAAAAGAAAAAGGTCTTGTTGTATAATCTCCAGACTCGTCATATGTTCTACGAGCTAACTCATCACCAATAACAGAGTATTCGGTGCTTACTGCATCTTTTACAACTTTACCTCTTTTGATCTGTAAGAGTTCAACAAAATTTTCAGGATTTGGTGCACCTAATGGTATTTTTTTAAGTCTTAACTTTAACTTTAGACGATGTGCACCTTTTGCTGCATAATTTGTAGAGCCTGTTGAATTATCAGTTAAAGTTGTATCAAATTCTGGAACTTCTAATCTCTCTAATATTGCAAATCCTATTTTTGCACTAAATTTATTACTGTTTGGACTTAAAACATGAGTTTGTTTTTGACATCTGACAAACTGACCACGAATAAAATATACACCCTCTTCTACAGTTACTGCAGAACCAGTTTGCACACAACTTACGAGAGGATTTGATTCAATAAAAGTTTTTAAAGAAGGAACATCTGCAGCATAACTAGTAGTGTGTTGAGTTGCTCTGTCTGCAGATAAATTTTCACCATTTATAAACTTTACTCTTTCACCGTCAGTACCAGCTGAAACTAAATCTCCATATAAGTAAGGTTGTCTAGTCGCATCGCCAGGAGTATACATTGTAACTTTTGCTTTTACACCTGATGTTTCACCAGTTAATATTACTGGATTTTTAAAATCCAAATATTGATTTAGTTTAACTTTTTCATTTGCAAAACTTGAATCTATCTTAACAGAAAAATATGAATCAGAATAGGATACTTGGCCAGGTATTACAACACTACCCTCTTTAAACATATGTTGTCCATGACGTTGAATTTGATTTTGAAGAATAGATTGTAAAGTAGTTAACTCTCTGGCTTGAATTGCGTAACCTGGCCTAAAAAGAACTTTATGAAAATTATCTTTTTCATCATAATCATCAAAGTAAGGTGCTACATTAAGATTTCTTAGTTGTGCCATATTTAAAACTCTATAATAATTTTAATATCTTCAGTCTGATCTGAAGCACGTTGAATTGGTTTTCTGTTTTCTAAGTAAATAATATTACCAGTATCAGGCTGTAACTCTGGATTTGCATATCCAGAAGTTAATGAAAGACTATTAGAATTTAAAAGGGTTACTGTTTCTGTATTTCCTGTTGTTGTTCCAGTTGCACCAGATGTTCCACCTGTAATAGTATTTGTCCCACTAAATGCAACATATCCTCCAGTTGTAGAGTTTGTACCAAATCCTTTATAGCTTTCTTGTTGATAATAAAGTAAAGATAACGTACTATCCCACTCTACGACTTTCCCAACAGCACCAGTTGATGCCTGAGTAATAACCTCATCTGCCTCAAATGTTCCACTACTAGTATCTAATTTTACAACGTAAGATTGCCTACGAGTTGTGGCAGAGGCAACAGTTGATGTTCCATAATTTGTAGGATCAACAACTAAACCAACTGATCTAAAATCATTTGCTGTTGTAAAATCATCTCCCTCTGCTTGAGTAAGAGTTACAGCAGCCATAACGTAGTGGCCGCCAAGCTCTTCTACAGCATTATTACCATGACCACCTTTAGGACTTATAATTACTTTAATCGCTCCGCCAGAACCACTACCTAATGAAGAAGCACTACTCAAGGATGCATCAGAAAATATATAAGCAGAACCAAGATTTACATATCCAAATGTATAACCAGCTCCAGCTGAGTTAATAGTTGTATCAGTTCCTGCAGATAAACCAAAATCAGCTATAATACCACCAGAAACAGTGATACGAATAACTGCACCAGATGAAGTTCCTTGACTTGTACCATCACCATAAACAGCTGCATAATAAGTTCCATCTGTGTAACCAGAACCACCAGTTACAATTAAAGATTCTATTCCACCATCTGTGGCAGCTGCAGATACAGTGCTATCTGTGGTGACAGGAACAAAATCACTTGTTCCATATTTTGCAAAATCAGATGCTGTAATTTTGTACATATATTTAAGGATGTAACCACCTAGTGAAAATGTAGATGAGGATTCTGATGTCGGCTCTGAACCAGAATAAGCTGTTCCACCATTATTATCTAAAACTTTATAAACTCTGTATTCTGAAGTTATAAAGTAAAATGTTGAGTCATACAAATTAGAGGCACCAGAAGTAGTTGTATTTGATGAACTTATATCATGTTCATACATATCGTAAATAGTTCCATTAGACCAGTTTCTACGAGGTATTGAATTTTTAACATCAGAGGATGATATGAGTTTTGCACCCAACATTGAGTCCCAAGCAAATGCTTCATCTTTAACACTATCTGCAGGAGTAGGTGGAGAACTGTCTGAACCACCAGTTGTTGAACTTGTAAATCCTGTTGTTTTTCCTAAAAACAAATAATATGTAGACTTTGAAGCTTCAGTAAAGGACTCTATAAACTGATTTGCATTATGTTGTCTAAATTTTTCTGTAATAATTGCCGACATTATTTTTACACCTTTATTCTATTTATACAAATTGTTTTAGTAGGTTATACCTGTAGCACCCTCTAAATCAATATTTTCTCCAGCATTAGTGGAAGAGCCACTAGTACTGTTAATGACTAGATACCCATGAGTATCGTCAGTTGCATCTTCTAACGCTATATCACCAGTATCCCTTACGGAAATTTCTGCTGATTTTACATTACCTTTTGTAATAACACTCGTGCTATTTAGTCTATAATTAGCGATAGGTATTTGACCTTCATTAGAAAATACATTGTGTTCCTCTAACAATACTTTGTTATCTCCAACTATATCATAAAAATCTTCTAGAAGAGCTCTACTTCCATCACCTGTTCCAGCAGCATCTATACTATCAAATAAAATTATACCATCTGGATCATTTTCTAGTTGAACACCAAAAGATTGAACTATTTGTAGTGAATTTTCAAAAATTATATCACCATGTAAATTAGATTGAGTATCTGATTCTAAGGTAAGTGCTGCAACATTTGATAGTGTAGATAAATCTTCATAAATTAACACACCAGAAAGTTCTAAAGTAAATCTATTTCTTATTGTTGTTTCTTGTACCAAGTAATCCCCTGCATCAAGACCCTCATCAGTTGTTTGATCAAGAAGTATCTGTCCAAAATCTTCCATTACAATATTATCATTATCAGCTCCGCCACCCCAATTTTCTTCATCTGCATTTAATCCTTGTATTTCAACTTTATCTCTGGTACGAATTTGTTTAAATGTTAAAGAACCAATGTCAGATAGTGTAATAGTTTCATCATTATCTAATGTATCAAGTAATAGTTTACTACCATTTGAAACATGAAAACCTAGTGGAAATGCAAATGGTGAACCCTCTAGTTTTACATTTCCATCATCCTCAAATAATATATTAAATGTTTCACTCTCTCTACCTAAACTTGGGTCTTCTATTTTTAAGAAGAAACCAGTTTCAAGAATAAGTCCATCACCAGCGTCTGTACCACTAGAATCAGTACCATCTAATATAATATTATCTATTTGTGTATCACGTTCCAATTCCATGAAGGCATCTTCTGTAAAAGGTATTTCTCCATCCATTATAATATTATCTAATAATGTTCCAGAACCAGCTTCAAGTGCAATACCACAAGGTTCTGAACCAAAAGGTGTTTCTGCTAAATAAAGAAGAAGGTTTCTTTCAAACTTTGGAAGAGGTCTATTTTCTATTTTTACAGTTCTTTCCGAAACAAAAACTCTATCAGCATCACCTGCATCACTGAATGAAGTTTCAGCCATTATACGACCGCCACCATCACCAGTACCACTTGTTATATCTTTAGTAGAAGTTACTGTTGCCTTTTCATATAAGAATGTATCAGATGATGTCATAGCCAATCCATCTTCTAAATCAATTCCTATACCAGCATTTACTTTTATATTATCACCAGCATTTGAACTATCTTCATCTGTTCCATCTAATACAATATTATCACTACCAAGTTCTAGTTTTAAAACTTCATCTTCCATTATAATATTAGAAGCTTGATCATCTAAAAGTACAATTCTATCACCAGCATCAGTTGAAGAAACATCAGTTCCATCCAATAAAATAAAATCACCAGCATCTGTACTATTTGAATCTATACCATCTAGTACAAGATTAAATTCAGTTGATACATCAAGAATAAGATTATCACCTGGCAGAACTCCAGTTTCTTGTACGATTTTATCATCTCTACTTCCGATTGCAACTAGGCCATCAGCTGTAACAGTTGACGGTACTTGTAATCTACTTTGTAAAACTTGACTGAATATTGTTTCAAGAACAGAAGCAAGTATTGGTGAGAATGTTTTTGTATCACCAGTATAATCAGAAACACCAGCTGCAGTATTAGTTATAGCTGCAGAAACCAGAGTTGCTATGGAAACTTTTCCAAATGGTTCAAATCCAGCTGGATGGACAGCTCTTCTTAATTCATCAATATAACTTACTAATGAATCACCAACTATGACTTCATAGGAATAATCTTGATAATAGTAAGAGTCTTGAAGTCTATTTAAGTCTTCACCTAAAAGACTACTGATACCACGATAATTACCAACCTCAGTTGATACAGCCCCAACACTTGATGTTGCTTTAGCTAAATTAACATAGACAACTTTTCCAGAAACACCAGAAGAATCTGTTACTGTTACTCCTAAATTATAATCAATCCCTGTTTCATTTATTACATTTGAACCGACATCTACACCATCTTGTGTTGCATCTAATAAAATATTACCATCACCAGTTTCATCGTCTAGTAAAAATCCACTACGTGCATCTGTTCCGTCACTGTCAGTTCCATCTAATATAAGTGTATTACCAAATTCTTCACCAGCGAGTAAATCTCCAGCATTAGAGCCACTAGCATCAGTTCCATCTAGGACAATAAAATCACTAGAACTTTCTTCTCTAAGTGAATCAAGTAAGACATTTCCATTTTTATTAAAAACCTTTTTAGGAAAACAACTTACAAAGTCTTTATTTATTGTAGTAGCTGTTGCTTGAAGGCTAGGATGTAAAATTTTAAGTACAGCAGGATCAATTTTAGTTGGTGTAAGTACCGTATCATTTAGTGGTATGGGTTTAACAAAGTGTTTAGGTTCTGGTGGGGTTGGTGTACCAGTAGAAAAATCTGGATTATATCCTTCCTTTTGTAAATCAAAAAGTGGCCAAAATTTTATGGGTGGTATATATGCCTCATTCAAAAAGTAAGTTGGCTCATATCTTTTTGCAAGGTAATTTAAATAACCTTGAAAATCACTAACACCATGTATGGCATAAAATTGTTCTAAATATGTTGCATCTGAAATGAGACTAGGTTTTCCAGATAAGTTTCCTTTATTTCTATTCTTTAAAATATCTTGTTCTGTAATAATACCAACTGAAAGAAAGTCTTTATTATCTTCCATTAAAAGTTTGTCTGTTGCCTCTCGACCTTCAGCTCCAACCGTTCTGTCTTGTGTTGCATCTTCTAATAAAAAGTTAAATTCTTCTTTATCCGTAGCATCTAATGCCAAAGATAAATTTTCACCAATAATTTGAATTGGTGCTTTTTTTACATTTATTGTTCCACCCATTCCAGCAAAATTAGGACAATAGTAATAGTAATTATTTGGATTTGCTACTCCTGTATCATCACTAATAGGAATAGTTATTTCAAGAAAAGCACCAGTATACCCTAAAAGAATAGATAGGTATTCATCATTTGTAAATGTTTCATCTAATCCAAATTGTTGTTCAATAGGAATACCTCTTTTAGAATCAAACAAAGGATTAAAATTACTAAGAGGATCATATGAGGACTCAATGTATGCATCACTGTCATAAATTAAGTCTCCAGCAGAATTAAATGCAAACTGAGCAACACTATTATCAGCTTTAACTATAGGATATTGTCCAATAGCTAAATCACTCAAATCAGTCAATGAAGTTAAAAAAGTAGGTATGTCGAATGGATTACCAGCACCCACACGAATAAAATCAACTTCTCCATTTACACCATATTTTTGAGTAGTAGTTATATTATCAGTGGCTCTTGTGCCTCCACCATGTGTACCATCTGAAGTCAAAGACAAAGCAAAAGTTTTCTCTTTAGTAATACCAGCTGCAGAACTTTGTAAACCGTAAAGAGATGGGTGTGATAAATCAAAACGATATTCATCACCTTCATAAAAAACAAAGTTTCTTTGTTTTTTACCATCTAAATAAAATGCCCAATTTTTTGTGTATTCATTATACTGTGCAGTTACCTTAACATATTTCTTTTGTTTAAATCTCCCAAAAGGTTGTTTTAGTTTTGATGGATTATATGGATCATAAGCACTAACTGCATCCAAAACAATTCTATCATCTGGATTTACAAGATTATCTTCGACTGTCCGTAAGTATTCTCCTTTATCTTCAAATCCAGTTGGTGGTATTGCTTGTTCATCTTCTAGTAAGAAACCAACTGGAGTTAAAAGTGCCGTTTCCTGTTCAAGCTGTATTCCCTCGTTAAATGTTGTATCTTGTTCTTGAACTATTTTTTCACTAGCGTCAAAATTTTCAATAACTAATTCATTAGTCGTTGAGTCCCAAGATTTTACCGTTCCACTATGAGATGTTAGTGAGCGACCAGCCACAAATGTTCCAGTTACATCTTTAACTATAAAGTGTGTTCTAAAATTAATATCAGGTGGATTAGTAGAGGTATATCTAAATCCGTTATCAATAATTTTAACACTTTTTACTCCACCAATACCATCCGCTGCGGCTAAAAGTTTTGCACCAGAACCATTAATAGTACTAGTTATAGATACGGTTGGTAACTTAGTATATCCCAGATTTTGATTTTTTGCTGTATTAACACGAATGTGTTGTATAGAACCTCTCTCTGAGGTAGCTCCTAAATTTTCAAAAGTATCATACTCAAGTACAATTCTGTTTCTAGTATTTCTATCAAAAATATCTATTACTTGTTCAGTTGTATTAGACTCTAATTTGTAACCTGCATCAGTGCCACTAGAGTCTGTTGCATCTAAAATTAAATGATCCTCCTCCTCAGCAACAATTGTAATTTGAGCTCCAAGAGGAAGTTTTTCTGAAAATGTAATATTAGTTCCTGATGCAGTCCACCTTACCGTACTAGTACCTCTTATCTGCCCCGCTACTGTAGATGGATATAGTACTCCATTTAATCTTACAATTAAAGTATCACTATCTGCATTTGTATTTGTAAGTGAGTATGATGTGTCTACTCCATTACCATAAATTAAATCTCTTCTTTTTTGCTCTAGTAAAAAATTAAAACTCTGTTCAGATACAACAGTTGCTTCTTCCATAACAATATTTGAACCATCTGGGTGTGCAATAATATCATCTTCAATTGTTGCTGTTTCTTGTAAAATACCACCACCGATCATTGCAACTTCACCAGTGGCAGCTTGAACATCTGTGTCTGCAGAGTTAGCAGTAAAAGTTACAGTATCACCTACTTCATAATTAATTCCTGCATCATCTACGACAACACCACTAACAGAACCACTAGTTATTTCATCAACAACAACATTTGCTAAATCGTTACCTATGGACTCAACAGAAATAGATTCATTTACAGAGTAAAGAGCCCCGCCACGACTCATATTAACATCTTGTAAAATACCAAAAACTGTAAACTTAACTTCACGATTATTTACTGTTGATATTCCACTAACAACTTCACCATCTTCAAATGTACCACTTATATCTGCTATTTCAAATTCAGTTACAGAGTCATTAAAATTTTCTTTTGTTTGTTGACTAATAAGTGCACTAACAACGGTTGCTTTTGCACCAGACGTTATTCCTGTTATTTGTTGACTTACAACTTCCTCACCATTAACATTAGAAAAAGCTAAAACTCTTAAAACAGATTTCTTGTTCCAATCACCAGTAGAAGCTTTCATCATATATTGATTTGGATAGATTATGTCAGCATTTTCACCAAGTAACATTCTCATAAAAAGTTTGTGACCTTCAGATGTACCTTTTGCTGCGTAAAGGTCTTTTATATTTTTAATTAAATTTCTTTTTGATAACCCACTAGCTAAATCATCTGGGATATCAACCATAAAAGATTCTTTCATTTTATCTAAGAAATCAAATATAGTATTATCAACGTCAGCGTATTCTAACATTTGTTGTATGTTTTGTACAGGGTTAGCTCTATACTTTACAACTACACCTTCTGAGCCAGAAGATGCACCAGTTATAGTTTCTCCAGTTATAAATTTTTGTTGAGAGGAAACAAATAATCTAGCATTTCTAGAATCATCAACTAAAACTGTGGCAGTGGCTCCTGATGTTGATCCAGTTATAATTTCATTTTGTATAAAGAACCCTTTTGTCCCAGCACCAATCTCAGTTACAATTCTATCACTTTCTACTTCATCAATGACATAAGAAGAATCACTAGTTTCTAGAGCTATATAATCTGTTGTGGTTGAAATTGATAGTTCACCAGCTTCTAAAAACTTATAATAGTCTTTAAGAAATTCTACAAATACTGGATGATCTGATTGAACAAAATCTGGAACCTGCCCCTCTATGAGAGGAGATAATTTATTATTAAGTAAAGATTTATCGTCAAGTGCCATTTATCTAGTACGCCGATGGAGTTGCAGTGGAAGATGTTGTTGTCACTGTTGTAGTTGCAACACCACTTTCACTCACTGTCGTTGTATAACCTATTCCAGTTGAAGCAACGGCATCAACTGAAGCTGTAATTGTAGTGTTAACTAAATCTAATTCTAAAATTTGATTTCTAACTGGAATTATATCAAATGAATTTGGAATAGCAGTTACTCTAACTTGTGTTGAAGATGCACCATCAACATTAGAAACAGTTAAAAAATTCATAGGTAATAAATTTATTATACCCTCTTTATAATTAACTGTTCCAGCAGATATTGGATTATAAATTCTATCTAATCCATCAAGATAAAATAATCTGACGTTACCAGCTCCATCGTCATCAAAAAAATATTCTCTAGTAACAGTATCATTTTCAGTATAAATTGTATTTGGATCAAGAGTAAAACCAGTTGATGTAATCACACCACCTTGTTCTATATTATGGTTTGGGTGTGGATTGTATATACGATTATTAAAACTTATACGATTTGAAGCTTCAGTTCCTATTAATGGGGTGAAAAATTTACCCATTGTAACTGTGGCCGTACTATTTAATATTGATTTATCTGTATTATCTATTAATGATAAAACTTTAGAATGTCTAAATGGTCGATCAAAAGTTTCTAAATCTCCTTCAGTATAATCTGTTAAAGTATTTAAAATTTTAGTTTGTAAATCTGCTGGTGATAATGTTGTATCATTTTTATCATATTGAGATGTAACATTTAATATAATGAATGTGGTTTCAGCGTCAACAACAACAGGTGTAACTGATGCAACTTTATATGGCTTTAAAGCAGAAACAAGATTTGATTTTTGTACTGATGTTAAATTTTGTCCTGTGCTTGACTTAACAGATATAAAAACTTTTCCATACTCTGGCGTTCCTGAAACTCCTGTGGATACATCATAACTTCCATCTTCTCCACCCCAAACAGAAACAGTTTTTGTATTTGGAAATAATCTTTTCACATAAATTTTATAGTCCTCTGTGGTCACTGCTCGACCTTGGGAGGCATAGTCTAAAGGTGCACTTAGTTTAATAGAATTTATACTTTCTGGTTCTGATCCACCTACTGCTCGACTTACTGTTTGAGTATTTATTGCAGTAACTCCACCAATAGATGAAGGTGAGGTAAAACTTTCAACACCATTTGCTTCAGTTTTATTTGTTACAACATATTTTAAAGTTAATATATTACCATCTTCTAAAGCTTTACTAACTATATCATCTCCAAAATATATTTCAAATCTACCAGCTTCAACTTCTTGACAAAAATAAACTGTGCTTGTACTAGTTAATTGAGTAATGTCTGTTGCTTTAGAATAAGTAACAGTTGTAGTATCACTAACTGAATTTTGAACTTGAACTGTAAGGGTGCTTATATCTGATCTTTCATCTGTAAGAACAAATCTTTGACTTGCATCAGAAGTATCTACTGTATATGTAGATGTGATGTAAGTTCCTTCGTATATAGGAATATTAGAAAAAGTAATTACACCACCAGAATTAGAACTTGTAGTATCTTCTATAGTAACAAAAGAATAACTATTATCTCCCACTGTAGAACTAAATGAAGTTCCTGCCGGCATTGTTAATGTATCATTACTAGTTGTAGCAATTACATTTATATTTGCAACTGGAGCTCGGGCAGATGATACTTCATATCCTAACATTTTTGCATGAGATACTACACTAGAACGTAAAGCTGCAGAATCTAAAAACATTTCATTGGCAGCCATGTTAGTATTAAATGCTAAGTAATGAGTATTATATGCAAGAGTATCAAGGAGAACATTCATTCCAGAACCCTCAAAATCATAATCTTTAAATTTATTTTGTGCCTTTAAAAATGTTTTTAAGTTTTCTTTAATATCATCAAAGTCTAATTCAGTTACTTGTAGATTTGCCATTATCGTAATCTCTCTAAAAATATTGTTAAATCAACTAATTCAGTAGGAGTGTTTACGACATAAAATTGTACCGTCACTTCATAAGAATTTTTATCATAATCTGGAATTGTGCTAATCGAAACAACTCTAGCTCTTGGTTCAAAATTTTCAATTACAAGTTCTACTTGTCTTGAAAGAATTGTGGCAGTAACTGGAGTCATAAGTTCAAACAACATATCTCTAACACCAGACGCAATTTCTGGATGAAATGGTTTTTCATACACATTCAATAAAATTAAATTACGAATAGACCTTTTTACAGCTTGAACATCTGTTACTACACTTACATCACGATCAGAAGATTTTTTTCCAAAAAATAAATCTAAGTCTGAGTATATTCTAACACCACGCGTAGATTCGTTATTTAACTGTGCATCATAGATTGCCATTTATACAGACTCCTGATTTAGTTTTATTTATAAGTTTAAACATAACAAAGCCGCACTAGTTATCCTTTTAAATAAGGTGAAATTCTTCCAGCTTTCAAAGTACTTCTGTAATAACTAGGTATTGTTCCCCAATGACGTTTTGGGCCTAAGTCAATATGAATAAAGCGATTGTAAAAACCAAAAGCTTGTGCACCATGCTTGATTGCAAGTCTAACAAACTCTACTCTTTCCGAGGCTTTTGTTCCAACCATTCGACAATCTAATGCTTCACCTAATAGATGTTTTGAACTAGAGGCTCCACCACATCTTCTATTTTCTTCTGGTGTACGAAGCCCAGAATTAATCGTTATCTGTTTACCCCAATCTATCGCTGTCTTTTCAGCAATAGCAAGTATCTCTGGTTTTACTCCCTCTAAATTTACATCAGCATTGTTTTTAATTTTAAGTCTAGGAAGACCTCTGAGTTGAACTATCCGATAATCATCTGGAAAATACTTGTTTGGATTTCTTTCTCTTACTTCATCAGTTATTTCACTTTCATCAAAAACATCACCAAATGTTTTTCCTGCTGTTGTAATACCCAAGTACTGTCTATATTGATTTTGGTTCTGATTTGTTGAAACAAAAATACCATCTGAATCTGTTGGTGGCAACTCTTCTTTATACTCATAAGATTTTGGGTCTTCAGTGTTTATCACTTCTTCTCCCTCTGGTGTATCAGCCAACTCAGGATAAAATTTATCTATTGTATCTGTTGTGTCTTTTAATGCTTGTCTTTGCTCTGATACGCTAAGTTGTTCTACAACATCAACACCATTGTCTTCAATAATTTGTACAACCTCTTGACCAGTTGGTTTTGGTGGTATAGCAACAACTGGATAATCACCATCAATATTTGGATTATATCCACCTGTTCCAGCTTTCTCAGTATTATCCGATCCTTGTCTTTTTACTCTTTCTTCTATGGGAACATCTTCAATTTTTGTAACCGTCAAAGTAGAATCTTCTACCGTTGGTGCTGTAGTTCCTACAAGAACTGTACTAGAAGCTGAATTAATAGTACTGTTAACTGTTCCACCAGATAATCCAGATGGATCAGTTCCCTCTGCTGTATCATCTAAACGAGCTGCACCTTTTGTACCTTGATTAAGATTTATTGTTGTACCATCAATTGCAATGGCACCTTGAGAAAGTAAGTTTAACCCAGCTGCAGTAATTTCTGTTTTAAGACCTATGACAGAACGATCTAGTGTTTCACCATATCTTTCCGTTACTGCTCCAGTAATTGAAGTATCTACTTTGGCTCCATATGTTTGAGTTACGTTTCCTTTGAACACTCCATCAAAGGTATCGTCATACCTTATAGACGCTGCTTTTAATACTGTGGTTTTAAGTATTCCTTCATACCTTTGTGTGGTATCTCCAAGAACAACTGTATCAAAATCTTCCTCGACTTCAATATTCAGATTTTTACATCTAATATTATAATCTTCTTTT
>MDTA01170448.1_pt1 | contig 13004 bp, 14 predicted proteins | sample 811151 | NCBI WGS metagenome assembly MDTA01 (sample SAMN05326648, study PRJNA326480) | marine metagenome | isolation source: seawater | place: Indian Ocean: South | collected 2010 | reverse complement strand
TTTCAGCTTTGGGTAAATATGCCTGCAAAACTAAAAAAGAATAAGCCTGAATATCTATATATAAAGAGTAATGAACTTGGGGTTCATCAAGACAATGAAAAGACAGTAAAAGTCATTGCTGGCAAATACGAAAAAGCCGAAGGTCCAGAGAAAAATCACAACGTTGATCCGATATATTTTCATATAGTTTTGAATGAAAAAAAAGAATTCTTTTGCGAAGTACCTGAAGACCACAACAGTTTTATTTATTTATTAAAAGGTGAATTAAAAATTGGAGAAAAAGATCACTCTAAAATAGGTAATTCAAATCTTATTTTATTAGAAAGAGGAAATAGACTAATTGTAAAAGCCAACAAAAAAACTGAGTTTCTTTTTATAGCAGGTAAACCCATAGGTGAGCCTATTGCTAGGGGTGGTCCTTTCGTAATGAATACTAAGGCGGAAATTTTAGAAGCCATTCAAGACTATAATAACGGAACATTTGCTAAATATTAAAAGTTCAAGTACTTTCCTCGAATGCCAAAAGCAATAATTATAAAAAAAAATGGTGGACCTGAAGTTTTAGAACTCCAAGATGTAAATGTTGGCACACCCGGTTCAGATGAAATTAAAGTGACTAATTATGCTATTGGTTTAAATTATATCGATACTTATCATAGATCAGGTTTGTATCCCCTTAAGCTACCTAGTGGTATTGGTTTAGAAGCAGCAGGCAAAGTGGAAGAAGTTGGATCTAATGTTAAAGAATTTAATATAGGTGATAATATAGCTTATGCTTCTACGCCATTAGGTGCATATTCACAACAAAGAATTATTCCGTCTAAGATAGCTGTAAAAGTTCCAGAGGGTATATCTCACAAACAAGCTGCAACCCTAATGACGAAAGGTCTAACAACAAATTATTTAATTTGCAAAACTTATAAACTTAAAGCTGGAGAAACTGTTTTATTTCATGCAGCCGCAGGAGGAGTAGGTCAGATTTTTGCTCAGTGGGCCAATAGTATTGGAGCAAAAGTTATAGGAACAGTTGGATCTGATGAAAAGATTAAAATTGCAGAAGAAAATGGATACGCTCATGTCATCAACTATACAAAAGATGATTTTGCAAAAAAAGTAATGGAAATTACAAACAATGAAGGAGTTCCAGCAGTTTTTGATGGGGTTGGGAAAAATACTTTTTATGGTTCACTGGCATGCCTTAAAATTCGAGGTATGATGGTTAGTTTTGGAAATGCTTCAGGTCCGCTTGATCCAGTCAATGTTCCAAAAGACATTCAACCTAAAGGACTTTATTTAACAAGACCTTCAATTGGGCAATATTTTAAAAATAGAAAAGAACTTCAAGCTGGAGCAGATGCTGTTTTCGAAAAAGTTAAATTTGGTAAAATTAAAATTCAAATTTCAAAAGAATATAGTTTAATAGATGCAAAGAAAGCTCATGAAGATCTAGAGGCTAGGAAACTTACAGGCCCAGCAATATTAATTCCATAATGAGTGAAAAAATAATATCTCCTTGCATTAGTATCTGTAGGACTGATCCAGTAACAGGTTTTTGTTATGGTTGTGCAAGAACTAATGATGAAAAGAGGCAGTGGAAAGCTGAAAACGTTACTAACACTTGGAAAGAGGAAAATCTAAAAACGATTGTTACTAGAATGGAAGGTTGGCAATTAGAAACTTTTAAAGAATCTTACAATCATAAGAAAAACAAAGGAATTTCTTTATTTAAAAAAAAATTATTAGAGGATAAGTAGTTACAAATCATTTTTCATCGAGTCCATGTCACTTAAATGATACTTCAACGCTTGATTAGACAATCTAATTTCTTGCAGAAATAAAAAAATAGAAACAATCATACATAGGCAGCAAGTTGCAAAATTTAATCTAGCAAATTGTGTGTTTTCAAGATAAAGCAAGAGAACTGTGGTCATATTAAATAAAAAACCAAAAGCAGCAAAGCCCATTGTGTATTTTAAAAGGTTTGTCCTTTTATTAAGAACATGTAATTGGTTTTCTAGTTGTGGTGGAGTTTTTTTATCAAAGGTTAATTGATCGTGTAAATTTCTAATCAAGCCACTCAAAGTATGAAATCTATTAATATACATCGTCATCATCAGTGGAATAGCTGGAAACATTAAAGCGGTTACTGTGTAATCTATGTCCATATCGAATCAAATTGATTATGGAGTCAGTGTTTGGTATTTACAAGTAATATTTAATGCACCATTTTAGAATCTTCATAAATCTCACAAGACTCAACAAACCGATTGGTTTCATGCTTCTGTTTTGGCCTTGTTCTTGGGGTCTTGCATATGCGTATTCAATAAATCGGAATTTAGATTTATTTATTTATTATTTATTATTATTTTTTTTTGGCTCAGTATTAATGAGAAGTGCAGGATGTATCTTTAATGATATTGTTGACAAAGATTTTGATAAGAAAGTTAAAAGAACAAAAAAAAGACCGATAGCTTCTGGTAAAATTACAATATTCGGCTCTTTTTTATATGTCCTTTTTCTTTGTTTATTAGCATTTATAATTTTAATTCAGTTTAATTATTTTACCATCGTTCTAGGTTTGAGTTCAATGCTTCTAGCTTTTTCGTACCCATTTATGAAAAGAATTACTTATTGGCCACAATTGTTTCTAGGTATTACTTTTAATTGGGGGCTAATAATGGCGTGGACAGCTGTAACAAATTATATTTCAATTGAGGTTTTGATTTTATATTTTTCAGCCATATTTTGGACATTGGGATATGACACGATATATGGGACTCAAGATATATCTGATGATGAAATTATAGGCCTGAAATCTACTGCAATTAAATTTAAAAATAATTTAAAAATATTTGTGACTATTTCTTATATAATAACAACTGTTGCCTTGATCTACTTATTTCATAATTCTTTTGAATTTAATATTGCAACTTTTTTTATTTTTTTCTTTATTTTATCATTATTTTATCAAATATTTTATTTCAAAAAAGACAATCCAGAAACTTGTTTAGAAAGTTTCAAATTAAATAATTATTCAGGTCTTTTTTTATTTTTAGGAATTTTTTTAGGGAATTTTTAGATGAATTTTCAAGAAATTAAGTCAATACTAAAAAGATTATTTAAAGAATATGTAAGAAAGCATTTAAAAAAAATATTTTTTGCTTTAATTCTATCAATAATTGTTGCGGGAAGTACATCAGCGATAGCTTGGTTGCTAGATCCTGCAGTAAAAAAAATTTTCATTGAAAAAAATACAACACTTTCTTGGTTGATACCGATTTTAATCATCCTAGCTTTCGCTGGAAAAGGAATATCATTATATATTGCTAGATTATTAATCATAAGAGTTGGGGAGGAAGTTTCTGGAGTTATAAAAAAACAAATTGCAGACAACATTGTAAAAAGTGATATTCAAACATTAGATAATAGACACTCTGGTAAATACGTTTCAAATGTCATGTTTGATGCAGGACAAATACAAAATCTTGTGAGTACAGGTGTTCTTAATTTAATGAAAGATAGTTTCTCAGTTATAGCCTTAGTAGGTGTTATGGTGTATCAAAATTGGAAATTAGCCTTGTTTGCAATGCTGATGATGCCTTTAGCAGCTGGTTTAGCCAAATCATTAGGTAAAAGAATTGGAAAAGCTGTAGGTAAAGCAGGAGAAGCTTCGGGTGTTTTGGTTACATTTTTAACTGAAATTTTTAGGGGAGCAAAAATGATCAGAATTTACCAAAAAGAAAAAGATATCAATTCAGAAGCAAATTTAGTTGTAGATGACATGGTCGAAAAAAATATAAAAACATCAAGCGTTATGATTAGAGCTACTCCTTTAATGGAAACTTTGACAGGTATAATGATAGCTGGGTTCATTGCTTTTTCCGGGCAATTGATTCACGCTGGAGAATTAGAAGTCAATAATTTCTTCTCATTTCTAGCTGCAATGATGCTTGCATATCAACCAATAAGATCATTAGCTACTTTAAACCTTGCTGTTTATCAAGGTGCAACAGCCTTCAAAAGAATAAGTACTGTTATAGACAAAGAGATTTTAATAAAAGAAGATGAAACATTGCCTTTACTTAAAATTGAAAACTCAGACATAAATTTTGAAAATGTTAATTTTAAATATGAAACTACAAAAGATATAACGGTAAAAAATATCAACTTGATTATAAAAGGTGGCACAATGGTAGCTTTTGTTGGTCACAGTGGTGCTGGGAAAAGCACAATATTAAATTTATTACCGAGATTTTATGATCCAGATACTGGTTCTATAAAAATTGATAATCAAGATATTTCAAAAATTCGCTTAAGTTCTTTAAGAAAAAATATATCTCTTGTAAGTCAAGATACGATTCTCTTTGATGGCACTATTAAGGAGAACATTTCTTACGCAAATAGTACAGCATCACAAAAAGAGATAGAGAGCGCTTGTGATTTTGCTGCAGCAAGTGAGTTTATAGATAGACTGCCAAATAAATATGAGACTTTAATAGGAGAAAATGGCGTAAGACTTTCTGGTGGACAAAAACAGAGAATATCTATTGCGAGAGCAATACTGAAAAAATCTCCTATTATTCTACTTGATGAAGCAACATCATCTTTAGATGCTGACTCAGAGGAAATCGTGCAAAATGCCATTTTAAATTTGATTAAAAATAAAACTACCCTTGTAATAGCACATAGACTATCGACTATTCATAACGCTAATAAGATTTTTGTGTTAAAGCATGGAAATATAATTAATGCAGGAAATCATGAATTTTTAATTTCAAATTGTGAAGAATATAAATCATTATACAAAAAACAGCTGAAATAATATGATTCTTTTATACAGAATCTTTACATATTTTATTTACCCTTTGCTGGTAATCATCATCTATTACAGAAGAATAATAAAAAAAGAACACCCAAATAGATTTAAAGAAAAAATCTTCGTTTCACATTTTAATATTAAAAAGAGACAGGATGATAAACTATTATGGTTCCATGCTGCAAGCATCGGTGAATTTAAAAGTATATTGCCTTTAATTCAAAAAATAAATGAGATGTCAGACAAAATAAATTTTTTAATTACCACAACAACTTTAAGTTCCGGAAATCTTGCAGCGAATGAATTAAAAAAATTCAAAAATACAGAACATAGATTTTTTCCTTTAGATACTAATTTCCTAATAGATAACTTTCTAGATTTGTGGAAACCGGACAGAATTTTTTTAGTAGACTCAGAGATTTGGCCTAATCTTATTTTAAATGCAAAAAAAAGAAATATTCCAATAGCATTAATAAATGCAAGATTAACTAGGAAGTCTTATGATAGATGGTTTAGATTTTCAAAAACAGCAAAAAAACTTTTTAGTAAATTTGACCTTTGTCTTGCATCTAATCTTGAAACAAAAGATTTTCTTAAAAATCTCGATGCAAAGAATATTTGCTTTACTGGAAACATAAAATTAATAAATGAAATTGACATAAAACAAATTGAAAATAAAAATAAAACAATACTACAAGCTAATAGGTTTTGGTTAGCCGCAAGCACTCATAAAGAAGAAGAAATTTTTTGTTTAAATGTTCATTTAGAACTTAAAAAAATTTATGAAAATATTATTACAATAATTGCACCAAGACATATAAATAGATCAAAGGAAATTAAAATTTTAGCTGAAAATCTTAACTTAAAAGTACAAATATTAAATAAAGACGATTTAATATCAAAAAATAATGAAATAATTATAATTAATTCTTTTGGAATTTTGCAAGATTATTTTAAATACGCAAAAAGTGTTTTCATAGGAAAATCTATGATAGAAAGATTGAAAAACGATAGCGGTCAAAATCCAATTGATGCAGCAAAACTAAACTGTAAAATTTATCACGGTCCATATGTTAATAATTTCAAAGATATCTACGATATTTTAAAGAAACATAATATTTCAGAGAAAATTGAAAATTCGAACGAACTGAGTGAAAATTTAAAAAAGGATCTTAAATCTCATATTAAAATTTATGAGCAAACAGACAATATAGTAGATCGTTTAGGACAAAAAACTTTATTTGATACAATGAAAAATGTAAAAGATTTTATATTCAATGATATTAAAAAAACCTAAATTTTGGGATGATAAGATAGGTCTATATTCAATTGTACTATTTCCTATAACTCTCATAACATTATTAATAATTTTCATAAAAAAAAAAATTATAAAACCAATTAAATTCGATATTCCTATAATTTGCGTTGGAAATATATATCTAGGTGGAACTGGGAAAACACCTACTTCTATACTATTAGCAAACGAATTGTCATCTATGGGAAAAAGGACAGCAATATTAAGAAAATTTTATAAAAGTCATGTAGATGAGTACAATCTTATAAAATCAAATTTTAAAAATTTAATTTTGAATAAAAATAGAATTAATGGAATTTTTGAAGCGGTAAAAGTTGGTTATGATTGCATAGTTCTTGATGATGGATTTCAAGATTACAAGATAAAGAAAAGTTTAAACATTATTTGTTTTAATAATAATCAAAAATTAGGAAATGGCTTTGTTATACCCGCAGGCCCACTAAGAGAAAACTTAAAATCTTTAAAAGATGCCCAAATTATTTTAATAAATGGAAAAAAAGATTTAAAATTTGAAGAAAAAATTTTGAATATTAATAAAAAGTTAAAGATTTTTTATTCCAGCTATAGACCATTAAATTTAGAGAATTTTAGAGGTAAAAAATTGATGGCTATAGCTGCAATAGGAAATCCCATAAATTTTTTTGAGTTACTTAAGAGAAATAACCTTACTTTAGAAGAGGAAAAAATTTACCCTGATCATTATGAATTTAAAAAAAAAGAAATTAATAACCTAATTAAGTATGCAGAAGAAAATAATTATCATTTGATTATGACTGAAAAAGATTATTTCAAATTAAAAGAAATATGTGAAAATGAATTAGATTACCTAAAAGTGTCTCTAGAAATAGAAAATTTTGAAAATTTTAAAAAAATAATTAGGTCACATGTTTAAAATTATAAATTATTTTTTTCAAACTCTTTTAATTTATATTTTATTTTTAATTGGTCGAATAGTTGGTATCAAAATTAGTCGAATATTATTTGCTTGGTTATTTAAAAGTCTCGGATTTTTATTTAAGTCTGAAAAGATAATTAAAAAAAATATTAGAACTTATTCCAAGGATATTTCAAATTTAGAGGAAAAAGAGATTATAAAAGGTATGTGGAGTAATTATGGAATGACTTTTATCGAATATATCTTTTTAGATTATTTAAAAAAAAATAATTCACATATTTTTATAGAAGGTGAGGAATATTTATCAGCTTTAATTAAAAAAAATAAACCGGTTATTTTTGTTTCCGGTCATTTTGCAAATTTTGAACTAATGTCAATGGAAATTTCGAAACGAGATATACCTTTAGCAACCATATATAGACCTTTAAATAATATATTTCTCAATCCCTTAATGGAATATCTTAGAAAAAAATTTGTATGTAGAAATCAGATAAAAAAAGGAATTAATGGTGTTAGAGATGCTATTAATTTTATAAAAAAAAAATATTGTATAGCTTTAATGATAGATCAAAGAGTTAGTGAAGGTGAAAAAATAAATTTTTTTGGAGAACCTGCTTTTACTACTACTCTGCCTGCTCAATTAGCACTCAAATATAATTTAAGTATAGTTCCAGTCTATATAGAAAGAGTAGGTAAAAATAAATTCAAGATAAAATTTGAAAAAGAGATACTACCTAAAAATTTTGAAAATAAATTAAAAATTACAGAAAAACTCAATCAGGTAATAGAAAACATGATAATTAAAAATCCTAAACAATGGATTTGGACTCATAATAGGTGGAAATAAAATTTATTTTATTATGTCTTTAAATCTCTTATTTGCTTCAATGGGAGAAAAATATGCCTCCTGCAATTCTACATTCCAATAATTAAGGTTTTGTAATGGTATTTCTTTTCCTGAGATAGCACATAAAACATAATCTCCCTCTTCAACTATTTCAAAATAATTGTGTTTAAAAAAAAGTTTAGCTTTTTTTTTATTCATCAATAAATTATACAATATATATATTGACATGAATATTGGATTAATTGGAAGCGGTGGGAGAGAACATGCTTTGTGTAAGAAATTGTCTGAGTCCAAACTTTCTAAAAATATTTTTTGTTTTCCTGGAAATGCTGGAACAGCTAAATTTGCCAAAAACATTAAGGTAGACATCAATAATTTCAATAAAATTTTAAAATTTGTGAGGTTTCATAATATAAAATTAGTAATAGTTGGTCCTGAAGAGCCTTTAGTAAATGGAATTGTTGATTTTCTAAAAAGGAATAAAATAAGAGTTTTTGGACCAAATAAATTCGCTTCAAAATTAGAGGGTTCAAAAGCTTTCATGAAAAAAATATGTCAACAAAATAATATACCCACAGCTAGTTACATGATTTGTAAAAAAAGATCTCAAGTAAATGATTTTTTAAAATCATGCAGATTACCAGTAGTTGTTAAAGCAGATGGTCTTGCTGCTGGAAAAGGTGTCACAATATGCAAAACAAAAGAGAGGGTTATAAAATCAACATCTGAAATTTTTGATGGTAAATTTAAAACATCTAAAATAGTAATTTTAGAAGAATTCTTATTAGGTGAAGAGGCGAGTTATTTTCTTATTGTAGATAAAAATAGTTATAAATTTTTTGGTAGTGCACAAGATCACAAACGCGTTTATGAAAAAGACAAAGGTCCCAACACTGGAGGTATGGGAGCCTATTCGCCGGCCCCAATAATAAACAGAGACATTGAAAAAAAAATCATTAAATCTATTGTTGAACCAACTTTATCAGCGCTAAAAAAGAAAAATAATCCTTACACTGGATTTTTATATGTAGGTTTAATGATAAATAACAACAATCCGTATTTAATTGAATATAATATTAGAATGGGAGATCCAGAATGTCAGGTAATTTTACCAAGATTGAAAACTGATTTGGTAAAACTTATTTATGATGCAACAAAAAATAAATTAAAAAAAAATAAAATTATCTGGAAAAAAGAAAAATGCATGACTATAGTTCTCTGTGCAAAAGGTTACCCTGGGAAATACATTAAGCACAAAAAAATTAAAATGATTGATCAATTAGCTCCCAGCAAAAAAAACTTCATTTATCATGCAGGTACAAAAATTTTAAATGGAGAAATCATATCTAACGGTGGAAGAGTTTTAAATATAACAACAGTCGGAAACAATTTTCTTAAAATTAGAAATGATATTTTAAAAATAATAAAAAAAATCAATTGGAAATTTGGAATTTACAGAAAAGATATTGGCTGGAGGGTTATAAATAAAGGATGAGAATAATAAGCGGGTTACTTAGAGGCAAGTCCATAAATTTTGTGAGGAATTTTAATACGCGCCCATTACGGGACAATGTAAAGGAGAGTATTTTCAATATTTTAGAACACTCCAATTCAATTGATATAGATATAGAAAAGTCTTCTATATTGGATCTTTACTCTGGTGTAGGTTCTTTTGGAATTGAATGCATTTCAAGAGGCGCTCAAAAAGTAACATTTGTTGAAAATAATGAAAATACATTTAAAATTTTGAAAAATAATTTAACCAATTTATCTATTTTCAAAAAAGTTAATGCATTTAATAATACCGTTGAAAATGTTCTTATGAAAAAAAAAAAAATAAAATTTGATATTTTTTTTTTAGACCCTCCATTTAAAGACAAAAGTTTTTTTATCAATTTAAGTTTTATTAAAAAAAATAAAATGTATAAAAAAAAAAATATTATTATTTTACATAGAGAAAAAAAAACCCAAGAACTATATGACAATTATATAAATATAATAAGAATAAAAGAATATGGAAGATCCAAAATTATTTTTGGTTTTTTCTAGTAAGTAATTTTTTTGTAATAATTTTGACACTTTCAACTGCAGGCTGGTTGAAAGGATCTATTTTTGATAATTTACCAATTATAGTTGTTTCTAACATAAAGTAAGAAAATAGTTCGCTTAAGGTTTGTTCATTTTTTTTATTAATTTTAAATTCTCGAAATGGAATTTTTTTGCTTTTTAAAACTTTAATAAGTGCATTTTTTTGAGCATTTTTTATATCACTTAACTTTTTTTTATTTAAATAATTTTCCCCTTTAGACTCTTTATTGATAATTATTTTTTCTTTCAACTTTTCATCATAACTAAAAATATAAAAAAGTTTGTCTTTGGGCCCGTCTAAATATAATTGTAGTAAGCTGTGATGGTCTTTTGGAACATTAGAAATCACAGGTAAAAAACCTTTATTTTGTTTACCTAAACTTTCAGCTATTAGTTGTTGGCACCAAAATAAGAAACTCTCTAATTCAGGTAAATAATTTAAAAAGATTAGGCTCCTTATTTTTTTAGAATCTAATAAATTTGCTAGTTCTATTGAGCTATTTTTTAGTATAACTTTTTTTCTACCATTTAAAAAATTAAGAGTTTTTGATCTTAACTTTAATACACTCAAACCCATTAAGTAAGCCGGTATCATACTCACTTCTGAAAGAACTGAATATCGACCACCAATATAATTTTTATGCTCTATATAAAATAATTGCAATTTTTTTGATATTTTAAACAAAAAATTATTTTTTCCTTCTGAGATAATGATTAAATTTTTAGAATTTTTTTTTATTATATTTAAAACAAAAGCGTTGGATAAAGTTTCAATTGTATTACCAGATTTTGAAATTATAAAAATTAGTGTTTTTTTTAAGTATTTATTATTTTTAAAATCTAATATTTTTTTGGTGTTAAGATCATCAAAAAAATATATTTTTTTTTTTATTTTTTTCTCTAAAAAATTATATATTGCCTCAGTTCCTAATATTGAACCACCCATTCCTATTATTGCTATGCTATTAAACTTTTTAAATTTCTTAAGATCTTTTTTATTTAAGTTTAAAGAAAAATTTTTACTTAAAACATGTAAAGTTTTATTAGGGTTATTTATATCTTTTTTTATTTCTGGAAATATTCTTTCAAAATCATTTGATAAAATTTTTTTTTTATTCAGTGATAAAAAGTTTTTACTAATGTTATTTTTTGAAATCACTTACGTATTTTATCTATTATCAAATTTTCAGTTGAAGAACTTGAACTTTGATTTCTATTTTTAGTTTGAGGTATTTTAAGAATTTTTTTTATTTTATCTTCTTCTTTTTGTTTTTTTTCCTTTATAGACTGAGGTTCTGGGACTTCATTTAGATCAGGAGGCATAATTAATGGTTCTTTTTTTTTTACTAAAAACTCATCTGTAGTATTAGATTTTTCATTTCTTAGTGCTTTGCCGGCCTCTTCTAACGACGCACAAGAGTATAAAAAAATAAATATGCAGCTGTAAAAAATTTTTTTCATCTTATTCTCTTACTAATAACCCTTTTATTAAAAACAATATAATACCTAATGATATAAATATATCTGCTATATTGAATACAAACCAATGAAAATTTTGATAATGAACATCAATAAAGTCCGGAACAGCATTGTAAATCAATCTATCATAAATATTTCCACACGCTCCTCCAATTATTATAGAAAATATTGTTTTTTCCATTAATTGTTCTGATCTAATAAGTACTATAAGCATTGCAAAAATAATTATCCCAATAATTATTGAGATAGAATGATATATTAATATAGAGCTAGAGCTTAGTAATCCAAATCCAATGCCTGTATTCCAAATTAATTCTAAGTTAATATAATCATTAATATAATATGAGCTTTCACTAAAATTATTTAATATTTTTAATTTTGTAATTCTATCAAAAATAAAAACTAATAATATAATTGTTAAAAAAAAAATATTTTCTCTTTTGTAAAAATTATTTTTAAATTCCTTTAATTTAATTAAAAAATTCATTTATTACTTTATTGGACACTCAGGCCTGCTACACTTATTTTCTAAAATTTTCCAACATCTTTGACATTTATTTCCTTTAGCTTTTCTAACCTCAATTTTAGTCTCTTTATTTTTAGATAATATTTTTTCTGCTTTAGACGTTATTAGGTATTCTGCTAAATCTAAATTTTTAAGTAACTCAAAGTTTGCTTCATCAACATTTAATTTTACATCTGCTTCTAAGCTTGATCCAATTTCTTTTGAAGATCTTTTTGCTTCAATTGCTATATTTGCTTCTTGCTTAATCTTAAATAATTGATCCCATTTATCATTTAATTTAGTATTTTTCCAATTATCAGGAACTTGAACAAAAGGATATTCATGAATATTTTTTTCTTCTTTGCTAATTAAACTGTAAATTTCGTCTGATGTAAAAACTAATATTGGTGCAAACCACTTAAGTAAACTTTCTAATAAAATATTCAAGACGATTATACAGTTTTTTCTTTTTTTTGAATTTAAATTATCGCAGTAAAGTATATCTTTCCTTATATCAAAATAAAAAGAAGACAAATCTAAAGTACAAAAATTTAATAAATCTTTATAGAGTTTATGAAAACTATAATTTTCCAAATTATTTTTTACTGACTGGTTAGTATTGTAGACTTTATGCAAAATATATTGTTCTAATTCATCGAATTCATTTAATCTTATTTTTTTAAAATCTTGTGGATCAAATTTATCTTTTAAATTTCCTAACATAAATCTAAATGTATTCCTTATTTTTCTATAAGATTCTGCATGTTGTGTTAAAATACTTTTATCAATTCTCAAATCTTCGGCATAGTCGGAAGCGGCAACCCACACTCTGAGAATGTCCGCTCCATAATTTTTAAGTATATCTTCTGGGGAAATAACATTGCCCATAGATTTTGACATTTTCATACCTTTGCCATCTACTACAAATCCGTGGGAAAGAATACTTTCAAATGGAGCTTTACCTCTGGTTCCACAGGACTCTAGTAATGATGAATGAAACCAGCCTCTATGTTGATCTGAACCTTCTAAATACATATCAGCAGGCCATTTTAAATCTTT
>MDTA01159404.1_pt1 | contig 13004 bp, 13 predicted proteins | sample 811151 | NCBI WGS metagenome assembly MDTA01 (sample SAMN05326648, study PRJNA326480) | marine metagenome | isolation source: seawater | place: Indian Ocean: South | collected 2010 | reverse complement strand
TAATATTGTACTGTCAGGCTTAAACATAGCATACCACAGCAAATATCCTGCCGCCACAGTAGTTTTACCCATCTGTCTGCCCAGCATGTTTATACTGTATCTGTAATTATTGTAATTATGTATAAGGTCTAATTGATAACTAAAAGGATCGAAATCTATACCACCTTTTGTAGGGTGTTGTATTTTGACATGATTAGTCATAAAATATAGAGGACCATGTACAGGGTCTGCACATTTTTTAAAATCTTCAATCTGGTCAGCATTATATGAGGTTTTGCTATAGCCTTGTTTGACCAGACTGGTATCTGCTGTTCCTCTTGCCATAATACTTATTTATTAAAGGGGGGATTAATAAAGTTTATTTTGTAGTTGATCTTTTAAGTAACTTAAAATAACTTTTTTATCAGTGCTGTAATTTGGTTCGTCATCTTGCTCAGGATGATCATGATCTGGACATTCGCAATCTTCAACATCTTTATCACATACATCACAATCGCCGTCATCGTCCTTATCATGAGGATCTACTGGTTGAGGGTCCTCGTCTGGCATATCTCCAACGTTAGATTTTTGTGGATCTTTTTCTATACCTGCAAGTTTAAGAACATCTTCTAAAGCAGTCATATCTTCTGCTGTTGCTTCTATTTTTATTTGACCTTTATCAGTATTTTTAACACTAGAATAACTTACTGAACTCTCGTCTGTAGGCTCCACCACAGCATAACCTAATCCTTCATTAATGATGTTTGCATACTTTCTAAAATCATCTGAAGACATTATCTGCTCCTGGAACCTGCTTGTGAAATAATATCAACTTCTTTAGTTTTTTCGTTGCCTCTACCCATGTTAGGTGTATTTACTAGAGTATCATATGTTGCTTTTAAATTATCGCCCATTAACTCGTCTTTACTAGGATAGTTTCTAAAATAATCAGCACCTTTTTCGTCTTTAATTTTTTGTAATTCATCTAAAAACTTTTTGTTATACTCTTCACCAAAATTAAGTTCTAAGTCTGGATTTTGTGCTTCGTAATGTGCTTGATCTTCATTATTAAGAACTGCATCTTCTTCACTAACTTGTCTGTCTTTATCATTTTCAAGTCTTTCTGCTTGTATATCTGCTTCTTCTCTTCTAGGCTCGTCTACTCCGTAGCATAAAACTCTTTCGTGATCTAAACCTAAATTAACTGCTAACCAGACTTCTAAAATTCTTTCATTAATTGGATATTTTAAAATTATGTCTGACGCACATACTTCTGATGTGAAACAGGCACCTTTTGCTCTTTGGAATTCAACTGGATTTTCTTGTATTGGTTGCCTTTTAAATGCTGATGCACTTACAAAATTATATTTTGCTAGACATTTTTCTATAATGTCCATATGTTCCGAACCGCAATCAGCGGCAATCTTAACTCTATAAGCATATTCTTTGCTAAAAGATTCTGCTATGTATTGTTTCAATTCCATATTTAACTCCAATTAATATACTTATTTATCATTTTGCGGTGAATCACCTTTTATAAGTTTAAGGAGTTCGTTACGATCAAAAACTGTTGCTTCAACAGACTGTGCATCACCAGAGCCTTTATCGCTAAATTTATCTATTCTTGCTTTTTTAAGCATAAGATCTATTTGTTGTAACTTGGCTTTTGTCTTGGCATCACTGGCATCTAAGGCTATTTTTAACATATTACTTGCTTCAGCAAATACTTTACCAGCCGCCATATCACTAACATTCATACCAAGATTCATTAGTTGTTCATAACTGTCTATAGCCTTTTTGGCTATATCATTCATTTCTACTTCGTGATCTTCTAATCCTTTTATTTCTTTGAAGGCTAAATTAATTTTTTCACTTACAGAAAGAGCATTTTTAGTTTCTTCTATAACTTCTTCTGTATCTTCTTTAGGAGGTGCTATATCTGTAACTTCTTCCATAGCAGGTAAATTAAATTCTTCTTCCAGTTTTTTTGTCATAACACTATTTATTACTTGCGTTTTTTTGCGATACGTTGTTTAGGTTTACGAGGTTTGTTATTTCTAAAAATTTGGTCCTCATTCAAAACTTTAAAACGTATGCCTTTACGTTTACACCATTCCTGTGCCGCTGTCCACTTTGCGGCATTCATGGCCGTTTGCATTTTTTGTCCTTGTGTCTTTGCACTCTCCATTACCGTTTGGTTTCTTGGTTTTATTTCTATTAGTTCAACGTGTTCTGCACCATTTTTGTCTATATATTGTAACATAAAATCAGGCACATAATTATGATATTTTCCATCTAAAGGACTTCTATAAGGTATCTTTACATTTTCACTTGCCCATTTTGTAATATTAGGATGATTGTCGCACATTCTCATAAATGCAAGTTCCCAACTGCTTCTATAGTAAGGAGGTTTACCACCCACAAATTTTTGGGGGTTACCTATTTCATATGTTCCCTGTTGAAACTTCTTCATAATAGTATTTATTAGGCTTTGATAAGTTTAGAAACTTTACTTCTGGAATTATCAAGTGTATCTTTGAGATCAATTTTATTACCTGCAGGTCTAACTGCGTTAATGGCATTAAAGGCATCTACACTTAATTTTAAAGTATTTAGATTCATTTCAAAATAAGACATTGGATCAACATCTTGTACTCTTGCAATTTGAATAAGAACCTGCGCCATTGCATTTGCATTGGGTTTTTTAAATCCAATTGAAATTAGTTTTGTTCTTACAACATCTAATTTTACAGGATCAATTGCAACTTCTTTTACTTTGGCTAGATCAGCCAATAATTGTGAACTTGCTTCAGGAACAGGAAATTTAACACTAGCATTGTCTAAATATGCAACTAATTTATCCTGTGTTAGTTTATATTTTATTTCACTACCAAATGTTTCATATAATGACGTAGACATTAAGAACCTCCATCGCCGCTAGGTCTAGTTACTGCACTTACTATACTACCAGCCGCTCTATCTAATAAATCATTCTTAATTTTATCTTCTCTATCTTGATATGTTGGTTTTACTGCAACTGTATTTAATGCATCGTCTAATGCACCTCCTAAGAAGTCGCCTAGACCACCGCCTATTTTATCGCCTAGTTTGTCCCCTAAACCATCTAAGAAACCTTTATCTCTTTGTGCAGGTTGTTCTGTTCTTCCTCTAGTGCCAACACCAAATCCTCCAAGATCAAGACTTGATTTATTACCAAGGAATTGGAAGTCTGTTTCGTTGCCATCTAATGCTAATGGTTTAATAGTTTGTTCACCTGCAATATTGAAATCTCCCAAGTTTTCAAATCTATCTAAGTCAACTTCACCTAAATCGAAGTTAGCGATATCATACATTGTAAAGTTTTCATAATTTAATTGCAGATTAAATTCTAAGAAATCGCTACTAGAATAATCTAAACTTGTGCCTCCAAATCCAGTTATCATTGGCCTTGACAAACTATACTGAATACCTTTACTTCCTGCATATAAAATAATATCTACACGTTCGAAAAAGTTTTGATCAAATTGTAAATTTAAACCTGCTTCATTACTATTAAATACAGCACCTTCACTTCCAAAAGCAGAACCATTTAATTCTTCATTTGCAGGTGTAATAAATTCGACATCTCTATCACCAAATCTATTTTTATTTCTTGGATTCATATATAGATATGCAAAATACTTCATTAATATAGTAATCCATTCATTGTTAATAGTATCAAAGACTCTTATATCTACAGGATTATATGATACACCTGTAGTAACAATTCTTTTCTTATTATACTGATTTTTTTCTACTACTTGAAAATCAACGGCAGGCAATTGAGCAGACCTTACAAGACTGCTCATGCTGGTTTTAAAACTGAGATTTTCGTTAGCAAGTAATTGTAAAACTTTCCTGTTAAAGATAAAGTTTACATATCCTTGAAATTGCTGTCTAGGCGGATTTACATCTGGCCTAAACCTATAATTATTACGAAAGTCTCTTGCGTAGAAATTGTTTATGGTATTCTTACCAGTAAACCTGCTAAAATTCGCCACTCGAGACCTCCGAATATTATACTAGTGTTCCGTCGTCTTCTGCTAATGTATTGTCGTCAGGGAACGGATTACCCGCTTCAACTCTTCCATTAATATCATTATCGCCTTGGAAGTGTGTAGCATTATCATAACGTATCATCATAGTTACTGTTACAGGTTCATTTGAACTGTAATCTTCTTCACTATAATCAGCCTGTGTTAAGAAACACCCTTCTAAGAACCAAACTTCACTAGTTCCTGCATTCACACCATCAAGTACTTCAATTTGCATATCGAACTTGTAGTCTGAACCAGCCGCTGGTGTAGTTTGTTGGAAATGGTTAAGTTGTCTTTGAACCTGAGCACCAACTAACTTAGCAACTTTGTTTTGTATATCGTCCCTTACAATAACACTAATTGGGTCCCAAGTATGCTTACCTTGTAAATAACTACGAGAGTTGTAACTATCAATTACTACTTCTTCATAATTAATTTTAGGTCTTACAACACTTTGGACGTTTTGTGTTAAAGCGACTGTATTTACAGAACCACCAAAATTATTTAGAAAACTTACACGGAACCTATACTTTAGTTTAGGCATTAAAATACCTGAGGCACCTGTTCCTGTAGGTACACCAAATTTACTTCTGGTTTCTGTTGTTGCTCCTGATGTTGCCATTTTATTACTCCAAATTGTTCTTATGAACTTATTATACGAATATTTATCATCTTAGGGCATATTTAATTAACTCTAGTTTTAATTCTGATCATAAAAAAGGGCGGAAAAACCGCCCTTTTAAATAGTTAATTAACTATTAACCTGTTTGACCCAAAGTATTTTGGATTCTTATTGGTATATAGATGAATTCAACTGCTTTGACTGGCTGTATAGCAACGTCAATGTATAGTTGATTATTATCTATTCTAGCCGCAGTATTATTTGTTGTATCACATACTGTAATAAAGTCAAATAAACCTCTTTGTGCCACTAGTTGACCTAAGAATCTGTCAACAACTACTTTAGCATTTGCTCTTGTAACTTCATCGTTTGGTTCAAATAAGAACGGCTTAACAATATCGTCAAGTCTTTCTCTAATATAAACTACTAATCTTGCTACATTAATTCTATCTAGAGCACTTGCAGTAGGATTAAGTGTTTTTTGTCCAAACACAGCAATACCTCTTCCTGGGAAGTTACCAATTGGATTGATTTTGTTTAGGTATAAACTGTCTCTTTGTCCTTCACTTAAAGCAACTGCTTCATATTCACCACTTGCTGAATCCAAGTATCCAACACTTGAAGCATTATTTACAATACCTCTTTGGAAACCTGCTGGAGCAAACCATGGGAAAGCCACCTGATCGTTAAATGCAATAGTTCTTAAAGCCATATAACTTGCTGGAACTAACACATCTGTACCATCTAAGTTTGATGCTAATCCGTGTGGGTAGTAAACGGCCGCATAAGCAGAACTTGAAATAAGTCCGTCTTCACCATTTACACTTGCGTTGTTGGCATTGGTTGCCCAATTTTTAGTACTAGTGCTATCTGCTCCTAGTCTTAAAGGTGCATCACCAATTGCAAATACTGTATCTTTTCTATCAGTACCTAATGAAATCATTTCATCTAGAGTTTCAGCATATCCAGGACATGCAACTAGATTAAATCTATTTGTTTCATTTCTGATATCTTGATTACTTGTTAATACACTTTGCATTGCCTTAACAATAACTGCTCTTTGAGCCTTTCTAAGCATGTATGGAGACCCGTCTGCTTTGTTGCCACTGTGGTCTTTCCATAAACTGTTTGTAGCATCATATTGTTTAACATTACCAACAGAAGCCATTTTGTTCCATGCTAACATACCACTTGGGTATAATGCTGGATTTGGCAATCCGTTTGCAGTACTAATTAATGAACTACTTGAACTTGCTCTAAAGTCACCAAATAAGATACCATCAGAAGTAACTTGATCTGTATTATCAACTAATACCCAAGCACCTGCGGCACTATATTTGTAAATTTTAGGGAAGTTTTCTAAATCACTACTATCAATCCAAATATCTCCAGTACTTAAACTGCTTGAACCATCTGATTGTTTAGTTGGTTGTGATGCACTAAACTGTACGTCACCGGTCCATGTTGCCCATGTTCCGCTATTTTGATATAGTATATCAACATTATCATTTGAAATGTTGCTATCGTACCAAAGTTTACCTTCTGTAACACTACCAGTTATTGCTGATGCACTTGCTTGATAACTTAAATCTGCAAAGTTACTATATGTACCTGCGGCAATATTGATATTCGCAGATCCAAAACCTGCAACGTTACCATCTGCAACTTTAATATCTCTACCAGTGCTTGTTACTAATTCAACTTTACCATTGTTATTAGATGCTACAATAGTGTTACCAAATGTTGTAACTGCGTTTGCACTACTAAATGCGTTGTTCATATCAGAAACTAAATTATCAACTGAAGCAGTTGCTCCACCTGTTGAAAATTCTACTGGAATTGCTGTTCCTTCATTTACAGTAATATTAACTGAAACTTTACTACTATGAGCACTTGTATCTATAGCACTTACGTTAGCACTACTTGTTACTGTTACTGTAGAGCCACCATTGTGTCTACTTAAATTAATATTTGCAATACCGTTTTCACCTTCAGTGTTGGCCCATAAATCGCCAACTGCTGGACTAGTATATGTATTATTATATACTGAATCTGATTTAGCATCTATTACAACACTATCAACTGTGAATTGTGCTGTTGAACTACTGTAAACTTTTACTACAATATTTGAACCATTATTAGGTGCTGTTGTTCTAATGTGAACGTCACCTGCAGTTAATGAACCGCCACCACTTTTTGTGGAAGGGATAGCCAAATGACTTGCAAATTGGAAATCACCTGCTGAACCTGAAACTGCTGAGGACCATGCACTTGCACCTATGTTGTACCATACTCCACTTAATTTCTGGAAGAAACTAATTATAGGTTGTGTTCCACCTGCACTTGTTACATAAACTACTGCGTAATCGCCGTTTACACCAAATGCTTGTTTAGGTGATACACCATCTGAATCTATATCTGATGCTGATACTTGTTTTATGTCTTTCTTTACCCAAGCACCGCCTTCGTATTCATAAAGTCCAAAACTTGTTGCTGAAGTATCTAACCAATAACTTCCGTCTGCAGGAGCATTTGTTGGTGCAGTTGAACTTGATTCTAATGCACCTAAATCTACATTTGCTCTTAAAACGTATGCTCTATTGGCAATACCTAAGAAACTATATGCTGATAACAATCCATATTCATTTAGTTCATCACCGTGTAGTGGTGTACCGCCACTAGATTTGAATACTGGGTTACCATAGTTTTGGAGTAATTCACGTTGGCTAGTAATTAGATATAATTTATCTGCTTTTGCTGATGTTGTGTAAGCCGCTGTACCTGAACCATCTGGACTGCTTTTGTCTTGCTTAGTTGCAATAACAATAAGAGGGACGGAACCAGCACCGGCGGGGGCGTAAAAACTTTCATCTACTGTTGTTACACTTACACCAGGACTAACTAATGTTGCCATATTTTTCTCCTAATATTAAGAAATTTTGAAATTCTCTTAATTGTATTTATCAGAATACTGTATTTTGGCGTATTTAAGAATATTGTATGGTATTACGTGGTATTATACTAATTTAAGGGTTTCTTTGAACTCCCCTGTGTCCCAATTTCGTATATCTTGAACTTGTTTTTCTAAATCTTCAATAGTTCCATTATTATCTATAATGTAATCTACTGGATATCCTGCCCAGTTCCATTCACTTTCGTGAACATCTTTATATGTAGTTTCCATTATTTTTCTACTTACAACATTTTTATGAGCAGTTTTGGCTGTATCATACCATTCAGGTAACTCTCCACGTTGCACCCAAATGATTTTTCCGCCCATATTTTTTATTAGATCTAATTCATTTCTAAATCTTGCATCACTTACAACTACACAAGGAGCATTTGCACTCTTTTTTCTTATTCTATATTCTAAACTATTAAGCCAAATGTCTTGATCAAAATGATTTCTAAGTACTTCTGTACCTAGTAATTGTAATGCAAGTCTGGGAGTAAAATTAGGTACACCAAGTTTTTTAGTCCAAAACATATCTGGTGTTTCTCTGAAGTCTCTGCTTTCAACAGTATCACCTTCCAGCATAGATCTTTCCCAACCAAAAATACTAGAGCATAAATCTTTTAAAGGTGCCGCAAAACTATCGTGAGTACATCCTCGTTCTACAAACATATTAGCAACTGTATCTTTGCCACTGCCTATAAAACCACAAATACCTATTATCATATTATCCTATTACAAATCCTAACGGTGCGTTTCCTTCTTCTTTCTGGAACAACCCTTCTTTAAGTGCCGCCATTTCTGCTGTGCCTTCTTGTTTAAGTGCATCACCATTTAACTGTATGGCTCCACCTGCTCCAGGAAGTCCACTTGCATATTTACTTCTTGCCTCACCTAACATCATCTTAGATTGAGCCAAAGCATAACCTGAAAGCCAATTTGCGGCATATACATCTTTTAATAAAAGAGATTCAGGTATAAAGTTATATATACCAACTGCTATTTCCTCTTCGTGTCTTACATTACGAAGTATTTTTAATTGTTTAGTATTTCTGTTCCATAAAAAGTTATATTCACTACCAAATACTCTGCCTAATACTTCTTTGTATTGTGAGAAAGCATCAAAGACCGCAAGTCCTCCCATACGGCCTGCTTGTAATAGATACATGTTGTTGAATGCCACATCAAAAGGATCAAAGTTAGTACCGCCACCACTGTTAGTACCTACACCTTTTCTATACAATCTACGTACTTCTTGTACTTCATCAGGTAATGTGTACTCAGTTACACCTTCATTTGTTTGTAAAAACAATACACTTTCTTCAACACTACCAGAACTTAACTGTCTATATATTGCTAAAGATTTGTCTATAGATACGTCATAGTGTTCTCTGTCTAATTCAACATCAACTATTCCGTCAGCAAGACGTAATTGTAACTCTGCTATGAGGTCTTCTCGACTATTATATCCTATTTGATCTTTTGGCATACTACTATTTATCAGATTTTAGTTTAAAATGCCTGCAGGATAATGGTGTTCTCGTTCATTCTTCCGTTTAGTTTTATTGGAGTAGTTTTTACCTCTTCAAATGCCTTAGCAAATTTTGTTTTTGCCTTTCCTGTCCAATTACTAATTTGTTCTTTTGGTTTCCTTAATGTTTTTTGTAAACTTGATTCTTCGCAGAAGTCTTGTATTGTTGTTCCTTTAACCATCAACCCATCTCTGCCCATGCCACGTGGGTCTTTGTTTCTTGCATGATACACTCCTACCTTTCTTGTTTTGGTATTATATACCCAAATTTCATTAGCATGAACAACTTCTGTAGGATGAATACTTGCTATACCTAATTCGCTGTCATTAACTTGAAACTTCATTTTTTTAATTATAGATTCTTTGCTTCTTGCTCTAGGTTTACGAGCCTTTCTAGTTGTCTTTTTAGTTTCTATAATTGTATCACAAGCAGTATTAATCTTTTCAAAAAATTCTAAAAATTCTTTTCTTTGCTTCACACTAAGATGAGCATACCCTTCTTTTATATCTGGGTCTTTCCATTCAACAACTTCCAATGCTTCATTATATGATGATTGAAAATCTTCTTTAATTATTTTTGCATGAGCGGCCTTTATTTCAGGTTGATATACTAGCATGTTTTTATAAGGGTCAAATTGTTTAACACTAAAAGTACCTTCTACTAAACAATCAACATGATACTCCCAATCTGCACAAAGTCTCTCAACTTGCATTTTCATTCTTTCTTGAATGCTAATTACCTTTTTATTATTTTCTTTGGCCTTTTCTTTCTTCTCAGAAACTAATTTTTTACCGCGTTCTAACCATTCTGTTTTTCTTCTTTCATGATAGTAAGATGCAATAGAGTCTGGCATGTATCCTAACCTATACCAAACATAACAAGATAATCCTGCGGCACTAAATGACCATTCTGGATTTGCAAGAACAATTTTTATTTCTTCTTTACTCCAACCTGATGCTTCTTTAATCCATTTTTTACAGGATTCAATTACTTTTTTTCTAGGTATTTCTGTCCTAACAAAATATTCACAACTGCGAAATGCGTTTTCTTGCTCTAAAGGATCAGTTAAAAGGCACAAAGTTTTCCACTCTGGCTCTTTGGTAACGTAAATACTTCTTTGTTTTTTTCGTCTTGGCATATATGTATATATCAGTCTTTAAACATTTTTGGATCTGTAACTTCGTAAAGTGCCTGTATAGGCTCTGGCCAGTTATCGAATCCTAATATCTTGTGTTTATCTTTTAAAACACTTTTTTGCTTGTAAAACTGAGTAATACTTATCATACCGTCAAATTTTCCTGCTTCTTGGCCTGCTTTTTCACCTGCTTTATACATATGATATGAATTTGCAACTATAAAAAGTAAGAATGTAAAATAAATTTCCATATGAACTCCGATAAAATACTAGTTTAACAAATATCTATTTATTTGTCAACATCTATTTTATTAAGATGCCAGCCACGTCGTCTGCCAAAGAACAGCATATCAAGATGTGCTTGTTTAGTTTGTGGGAAGTCATCATAGCGATCTGAGATAGTTACGTTATTTGGAAAAAGTTCACTAGTGATGTTTACCTTAGTAGGATTTACCAAAGGATTTTCGAATTGTTTTATTTGTAAATTTGATACTTCTATGTATTCGTTCAAAAGATTATCTCTTAACTTATATTTTTCACAAAAGTTTTTTACAATATAAAGATAATGTAATACAGAATTATTATTTTGTATAATAGGCATTAACGCATGGAAAAATTTCCATCCTTCTATGTAGACTCCACCTATTTCTGCATCCATATAGCCTACTTTTTTCCAATCTTTTATTCCTTCTTTTAATTTATGCAAAATATTATTCATTGTTGTATCATTATCTTTTACATAATCGTACAGGTCTTTGTAAAAATTCATATACTTTACACCTTTATTGTCATGTAAATAATTTGCAATAATATTTGTTAATCCAAAAATATGCATACCCATAACAAATGCAGTAAACACAGATAATTCTTCAAGTTCATCTTCTGGAAGTGTGCTTGTACTTTTAATGACTTCTATTGATTCTGAAATATTAAATTTTTTATCTGTTTCAAAAGTTTCATTTTGTACACCATAGAAAAAATCATAACCTTCAAATGTTTCTAATTTGTAATCTTCAATTTGAGATATATACATAGGAGAATTTACTAGAAGTTGTAAAAAATATGTATCCAAAATACCTATTTTATTTTCCAAAACATCTTCTAATGTATTCATCCATGACCTTGATGTTTCGCCTGGCATTCCTAAAATTAACTCTGTCAATACAGGAACATTTTTTTCATTACACATAGATACAATTTCATCTATAGAATTAATTTTCATGTTCTTACGTTTAATATTATCTAGAACTTCCTCAGATGTTGTCTGCAAACTTAAAACTAATCCTGTTTGTATGTTTACATCTAAAAATTTTTTAACTATTTCTAATACTGTTGCATTACTGTTCTTTGCATAACTAACACTTATACCAGATGGATATCCAGTCTCTTTGTTTGCTTTTACAATTTGTTCTGTAATTTCAAAATCTCTATCTTTAAAAATTCCAAAGTTACTACTTGTTAATGCAATATAAGGAAGTTTTTTATTTACCATCCATTCTATATCTTTTCTTATTCTTTCATTGTATAGTTTATACATTTTACTTGCTGTAGCACTACCCCAATCACAGAACGTACAACTATAAGGACACCCCCTATCTGTTTCTAATGTTGGTACCCATTCTATGTCAGGATGTTCTTCAAGTAACTCATCAAACAAACCTTTAGTATATGGACTAGGCAAATTAAGATCTTTTATTCTATCGAATTGATACGTTTTTTTAAGTGGTATTTTATATAGATATTGTGTTAATATTTCCTTTAATGCAAGTTCGCCCTCACCTATTACAACTGTATCTATAAATGAATTATTTTCTAACCATTCTTTATCTCTATGAGGAACTTCTGGTCCTCCCATTATAATAGTTATGTCTGGATATGCTTTTTTAAGTTCTTCTGCTAATCTTATACAATATTTTTTATTCCAAATATAAAGACTTATAAAAACAATATCTGAGTTTTTACATTTAGGAATAACTTCTGCAAAGTCTTCTCTTCTAAAAATCCAATTGTCTATTGTAAAATTTTCATATACATCTCTGAATTGCAAAAGATATGCCCAAAGAGCACCAACAGTATATGGCAAATAATAACTGTTTAAGTGTTTAGGCCCTGTTTGAAAATTAGGTTGAACTAATGTTACATTGAACATTATTTTCCCTTAGAAAATCTTCTGTCCTGATTGTGTGGTATGTTATTATCTAAAACGTCTTTCCAGATAGCAATAGTTCTGTCTAACCCTTCGCTTAATTCTACTTTTGGAACCCAGCCAAGTCTACTTGTAATTTTATGGTTAGTGCTGTTTAATAAATAAATTTCTCCTGGACGAGGAGGTTTTGTATTCCAATTAACATGACCGTCCCAATTAAGTTTACTTGCAATAAGTTTTACATAATCTTTTATTTTAATTGCATTGTCAGGACCTATACAAAATATTTCTCCAGCACATTCATCTGGATGTGTGATAACAGTTTCCCATGCATCTAATAAATCATCAATGTAAATAAAGTTTCTGTATGGCTCGCCATATCCTAAATTTATTTCTTTTGGATTTTTAAGCATTTGTGTGATAATTTGTTCTGTTACAAAAAAGTCATTATCCCTTCTACCATAAGCATTTGTTTGACGTATTGCTGTAAATGGTAATCCATAACTTCTGTGAGCATACTCTAAGTATTTTTCACAGCCATATTTTGCAACGGCATAGGGG